>ERZ1026780.48-NODE-48-length-97727-cov-17.477353_pt1 | contig 97727 bp, 82 predicted proteins | sample MGYA00380126_ERZ1026780 | MGnify/ENA primary metagenome ERZ1026780 (study PRJEB33269, sample SAMEA4719762) | human gut metagenome | biome: human-associated habitat; feature: organic feature; material: feces | place: Cameroon | collected 2013-10 ... | reverse complement strand
GCTCCCTCAAGCACTCCCTGCGGACAAAGATATTTGCAGAAGAACGGATCCCCCATGCCAACATCGTTTGTGATAAGCATCGGCATCAAAACCACCATAAAAAGCAGAACAGCGTATTTTATGTAGGTCAGCGGCTTCAGCTTTTTGGTGGATAGTTTTTTGGTCGGAATCTTGTGCAGCAGCTCCTGAAGCCATCCGAAAGGGCAAAGAAAACCGCAGATGAAGCGTCCGAGCAGCACACCGAGCAGAATGAGAAATCCCGTGATGTAGTAGGAAAAGCTGAATTTCGACGATCCCACCACAGCCTGAAACGAGCCGATCGGACAGGCGCCCGATGCCGCCGGGCAGGAATAACAATTGAGCCCCGGAACGCAAACGGCTTTTCCTTTGCCTTGATAAATTCCGCCCTTCAGGAAATTGGGCAGATGAAGGTTGGTCAGCAGTGTTGCTCCTGCTTGGAACAGGCTGCGAAAGCGTGAGAGAAACCGGGATACATCGCCTTTTTTCTTCTTCGCGTTTTTGTTATCCAATTCCCACACACTCCAAACACAGCCGTATTGCCTTGCTCAGCACGGTCTCTGCCTCTCCGCGCCATGCTCCGTAACACAGCATCGCGGCTCCGCAGATAAGCAGCGCAATCTGGAATGCGGCTTTTTTCGATCGAATCAATTCGGTCACCCCTTTCTTTTGTGCTCTCATTGTAGCGCAGAGGACATAAAATCCCTGTTAAGAATGAAAACTTAACAAGAATCTTATTTCCGTGTGGTATAATATCCACAGAAAGTCTTGCTGCGCAAGCCTTTACGGCTGTCGCCTCCCCGTGCTGCGCACGACTGTGGTATTGACGGCCTCGCAAAAATACCCTTGCGAGCAAGCATTTTTGTTTCGTGGTATAACAAATTCGAAGAACCGGAAAAACAATGTAAGGAGATTTCCTATGCATATTTTAGTAGTTGAAGATGAACGCGCGTTATGTGAGACGATCGTCCGCAGTCTCAGGCGGCTCGCTTACAGCGTGGATTTTTGCTATGACGGAAACAAAGCGATTGAACTGCTCGGTGTGGAGCGGTACGATCTTGTTTTACTGGATCTGAATCTGCCGGGGGCGGATGGGATGACGGTGCTCAGAACGCTGCGGCAAACCGACAGAGATACAAAGGTGCTGATTCTTTCGGCACGCAGTGAGGTCGCTGACAAGGTGGAGGGGCTGGATGCCGGAGCCAATGATTATCTGGCCAAGCCTTTTCATTTAGAGGAGTTGGAAGCAAGGATACGCAGTCTTACCCGTCGTCAGTTTACACAGAATGATGTGGTTCTTACCTGCGGTAAGCTTTCCTTTGATACTAAGACCCGTATCGCCTCAGCTGACGGACAGGAGCTGTCGCTTACCCGAAAGGAAATCGGGATACTTGAATATCTGCTGCTCAATCAGGGTCGGCCCGTCAGTCAGGAAGAGCTGCTTGACCATGTATGGGATAACAGTGTGGATAATTTCAGCAATTCGATTCGGGTACATATTTCCGCATTGCGGAAGAAGCTGCGTGCCGCACTTGGTTTCGACCCCGTCCGCAACCGAATCGGGGAAGGGTATGTTATGGAGGAAGAGAAACTGTGAAAAAGCTATCCTTGCAATGGCGGATCACCATAATGACGGTACTTCTTATCGGAGCAACCTGTGTTTTTATGAATGTTCTGATCGGATATTCCGGCAGACATTATATGGATTCCATAGGCTCTTATATTACGGGCTACGGGGATACGGACAGGGGAGAGCCGGAGTATTTTGATCCCGAGCAAAAGAAGCTCGACGAGGAATTGACCATTGTTGTACACGGGGCGCAGGAATCATTTATCACCACTAACTGGTATATCACGGCGGCTGTAACACTGCTCGGCGGTGTGCTTGCGTACTTTTTAAGCGGACACGCGCTGAAGCCACTGCGCACTTTTACTTCTCAAGTGGAAAAGGTTCAGCTGAACAATCTGACAGATATGAAGATCAGCGAAGATGTTCTGCCGGAGTTTCGGCAGTTCAGCCGGTCGTTCAATCAGATGCTTGAACGTCTTGATGAAGGCTTTATCGCACAGCGGCAGTTTACGGGGAATGCCGCTCATGAGCTGCGCACGCCGCTTTCGCTGATGCAGGCACAGCTTGAATTGTTTTCCGCAGAGCATCCCGATGTGCTGCCGGAAACGGCGGATTTTCTGCGCATGCTGCGCGAGCAGACCGAGCGTATGACGCAAATGACGAAAACGCTGCTTGAAATGAGTGAGCTTAAGACGGTGCCCTGCACTGACCGTATTGAATTGGCTCCCATGGTCGAGGAGCTCTTTGCCGACCTTGCTCCGCTTGCGGACAGAAACGGAATAATCCTTGAAAGTAAAGGCGACGGAGTTATGATCGGCAGTGACACGCTTATCTATCGTATGCTCTTTAATCTGACCGAAAATTCCATACGCTACAATCGCCCGAACGGAACGGTGCGCATTATGATTACCGATGAAAAAAATCGGTTAGTCATGCGGGTTGCAGATACCGGCTGCGGCATACCGGAGAAATACAGAGAAAGCATTTTTCAGCCCTTTTTCAGGGCGGATAAATCCAGGAGCAGAGAAAACGGCGGCGTGGGACTCGGGCTTTCACTGGTGTGGGAGATTGTTGCATTGCACGGCGGTGAGATTCGGGTTGAGGAAAGCTCGGAAAAGGGGACGACTATAGCGGTGAAGTTCCCAACAGACACGAAAATAAAATAGCGGAGGTTATTTATGAAAACACTGATTGTTATCGACATGCAGAATGATTTTGTCACGGGAGTACTTGGCTCGAAAGAGGCGGTTGCTGTTCTGCCGAATGTTAAAAAGAAAATTGATGCATACATTGCTGCCGGGGATGAGGTGATTTTCACTCGCGACACACACGAAGAAAACTATCTCGAGACCAACGAGGGGCGGCATCTCCCTGTGCCACATTGTGTCAAAGGAACGGAAGGTTGGCAAGTTGTAAAAGAAATCGACTGCCCCGACTGCAAACATATTGACAAGCCGACTTTCGGCTATATTCATTGGTCTGAGCAATTCAAAGACAGCAGAATTTCGGGAATTGAGATTATCGGTGTATGTACCGATATCTGTGTGATATCTAATGCTCTGATATTAAAAGCGGTTTTCCCCGAGATTGATATAAGCGTTGATGCAAGCTGCTGTGCCGGAGTTACGCCTGAAACGCACAGGGCGGCATTGACCGCAATGAAGGCTTGCCAGGTTAATGTTATCGGGGAGTGAACCAAACAACATCAATAGCTTTATTATGTAAAGTTCAGGGGCAAGGCCCGAAGACTTGCCCCTGAAAAAATATGATTCGAGGTGGAATATCATCGATACTCCGGTTTCAGAATGCAGAATATTTACCGACAGCTTGATGAGAATTGTAAAAAAAGTCTGCACGGTATTACTGTGGCGGATATTGACCGAAAGATACTGAAGCATGGAATGGAGCCGACTGTCAGCGAAGAAATATAGCTGAAAATCGGTGCGGTTCTCATTTTTTACCGCCACTTATTGCGAGTGCTGTTGTAGGCAGTTTGTCTTACGCTGTACGGTGACGTACGGGAAACCGTGCCGTTGGCGGAAATGCTTTTCTCTGTACCGAAGCCGGAGCGATGTTTCTTCTTCTGACGGCAACTCTTTTTGTACAGGCAAGATATAAAACAGCAATCGGACAGAGCTCCGATCGTAATTCACAAAGGAGGCGGTAATATGAAACGAATCATACGGGTTTCAGTCTTTCTTTGGGCAGCGGTTCTTCTTTTTACCGGGTGCGGAATCGGCAAGGATATAAACAATACGGATGTAGAAGGCTTGCCAAAGGAGGCAGAACAAATGGATTTTTCAAAAGAAAAGCAGAATGTAATCTATCTTGCCGGCGGCTGTTTCTGGGGGCTGGAACACCTGATGCAGTCGATCCCCGGCGTTATCGATGCTCAAAGCGGCTATGCCAACGGCACGTGCGAAGCGGATGCCGACTATAAAACGGTTTGTGCGGGCAGCACCGGTTTCCGTGAGACGGTGCGGGTAGAGTATGATTCCGAAAAGGTCAGCCTTGACGCTTTGCTGCTTGCATATTTCTATGTAATAGATCCGACGGTGCAGAATCGGCAGGGAAACGATGTGGGAAGTCAGTATCAGACCGGAATTTATTACACAAACGAAGCTGCAAGAGAAACGGCGCAGAGGATATATGACCTTGAAAAGAGTCGAAGGACGAAGTTTTTTGTAGAATGCGGTCCGCTTCTCAATTTCTATCCGGCGGAGGAATACCATCAGGATTATCTGCAAAAGAATCCGGGCGGTTATTGCCATATTCCGCGAGAGGAAATCGAACTATTTTCAAAACTGAGGATCGATCCGGGTGACTACAGAAAGCCTGCTGCCGAGTCAATACGCGAAAAGCTTACGGCAGAGCAATATCGCGTCACTCAGGAAAATGAAACCGAGCGCCCGTTCCAGAATGAGCTTTGGAACAAATTTGAAAAAGGTATCTATGTGGATGTAGTGACCGGCGAACCGCTGTTTTCCTCAACCGATAAATTTGAAAGCGGCTGTGGCTGGCCGGCATTCTCAAAGCCGATAGAAGCCCCTGCTGTCATTGAACGGCAGGACGACAGCCACGGAATGTGCAGAACAGAGGTGCGCAGCCGAGCCGGAGACTCCCACCTCGGCCATGTGTTTGAGGGCGATCCCGATTCACCGAACGGTGTGCGCTATTGTATCAACAGTGCGGCGCTGCGTTTTATCCCCTTTGAAAAAATGGAAGCCGAGGGATACGGATATCTTTTGTCCCTCTTCGACTGACAAACAAAGGAGACCGACATGGAGTTTGTTATTACCTTTTTGGAAGGATTTATTTCCTTCATTTCCCCCTGTATGCTGCCGCTTTTGCCACTGTATATCTCATATTTTGCGGGAGGAGCGGATAAAAAGCATAAAGTTTTTTTGAGAGCACTTAGTTTTGTGCTTGGCTTCACCGTCGTGTTCAGCGTGCTCGGACTGTTTGCCGGCACGATCGGAGCTTTTTTGAGGGAATATAAGATCGTTGTCAACATTATCGGAGGCACGTTGATCGTTGTGTTCGGTCTGTCTTATCTGGAGTTTATTAAGCTTCCGTTCTTCAAGGGGATGCAGAGCGGACGAACTGCTGATACCGCAGTGTCGGCGTTTTTGTTCGGTGTTGTTTATTCTGTAAGCTTGACGCCGTGCATCGGAGCTTTTCTCGGTTCGGCACTGGCACTTGCCGGAGCATCCGGTACGGCGGTCAAGGGGGTGCTGCTTCTGGTTACTTATTCGCTGGGACTCGGTGTGCCGTTTCTTTTGTCGGCATTGCTGATAGAGAAACTGAATACGGCTTTTTCCTTTATTAAAAAGCATTACCGTGTTATCAATATTGTTTGTGGCAGTTTTCTGATCCTCATCGGCATTCTGATGGCGTGCGGTCTGATGGATGCCTTGGTATCAATCTTTTCATAGGAGGAAACTAAAATGAAATTTGACCCGACAAAATTCAGATTACCGGGATTTTTTCGAAGGCTTCTGCAAAACAGGCAGATGAAATATGTGTTGCTTGCCGTTGCTTTTTCGGCGCTCATTATCGGCGCTGCAGTGATTTACGACGAGCTTTCAAAGCGGTATGAGCAAGAAATACAGCCGCCCGTCCGCACGGAGCAGACGATGAAAACAAAACCCGGTACCAAAGCGACGAACGAAAAAAAGACTGCCGAAACCACGAATGAGGGAGAAAACACCGCAGATTCCTCTTTGGAGAGCGCGGCAACAACGGGTCCTGAAAAATCGCTTGAAAAAGAAACGGAGCGAGCTTCGGGTGCAACAGAGCAGCCTGTCCGCAATTCCGGTGAAGATACTGCACCAAAGCCACCGACTCCCGGAATGTCACAGCAACAGACGAACACGGAAAAACCGAAGGATGCGGAAAAAACAAATAATCCAGAGAATCCTGCCGGAACCGCAAAGCCGGAATCCGGAATTCCAAATACAGAACCGCCTGCTACGGAACAACCGGAAACAGCCGCTCCTGAAACAGATCCTCCCGCATCGTATGATCCGGACAAAAACACCGCGCCGGATTTCACAGTGCTTGATGCAAACGGAAAAAAGATACGTCTGTCGGACAATTTCGGTAAGCCTATCGTCATAAATTTCTGGGCAACATGGTGCCCTCCATGCAAACGAGAGCTCCCGGATTTTGACAAGCTTTGCAAAGAATACGGAGACAAGGTGGTCTTTATGATGGTAAACCTGACAGACGGCAGGCGTGATACTGTGGAAGGAACAAAAAGCTTTGTTTCAAAGAACGGTTATACGTTCCCGGTGTATTTTGACACTGAAAACAACGGCGCTGCTGCCTACAACGTTTCGTCTATCCCGCAAACCACCTTTATAGATGCAAACGGAAATGTCTATACAACACGCATCGGGGCCATGAATGAAACTGTGATTCGCAGCTATATCACCGTCTTGCTCGGAGGATAACGGAATGAAAATCACACTAAACCCCGATAAAAGCGTTGTCAATACGGTCAGGGACGGACTCCGGCGCAACAGCGGATTTTGTCCTTGCCGCCGTGAGAAAAAAGAGGAATATAGATGTATCTGCGATGAGTTCAAGGCGCAGATTGAAGATCCGGCCTTTGAGGGCTACTGTCATTGCATGCTATACTATAAATCCAACAAAGAATGAGGCTTGTGTGAAACCGGAATTGGAATTAACCGGTTCTCCTGCGTTACCGGGAGTGCCGTCTGCTGCTGATGACGGCAATAATGAAAAATGTACATACAGCACACTCGGTGCTATGAATAAAAAAGCGCCTGAAAAACTTTAAAAATCACTGACGGAGGTAAAAACAGATGCTGAATATTACAAAAAGCAATTTTGAAAAAGAGGTTATTTTCTCTGAAATTCCCGTTGTTCTTGATTTTTGGGCGATGTGGTGCGGACCTTGCAAAATGCTTTCTCCCGTTCTCGATGAACTTGCCGCGGAATACAGCGACAGGGCACGCTTTTGTAAGGTCAATGTGGACGATGAGCCGGAGCTTTCCGCCCGTTTCGGTATTGCAAGCATTCCAACGCTGATCTTCTTTAAAAACGGAGAAATTCTAAAAAAGACCGTCGGGTACCGCGAAAAAGACGAGCTTGAGGAGACGCTGAAGGAACTTCTCTGAGGTTGTTGCTGCGAGTTGAAAATGAAGCTTATACGCGACTTTCGATTCTTACGGTTTTGTGACAATTTTCAAGCGTTTTTGCGGTGAATGGACTGCTTCGTTTTGATATACTTGTGTTGCGGGCAGGAAAACCGCAAATAAAATTAAAGGAGCACCTACTATGAAAAGCAAAAAAACCGTATTGGCAGCAGTTCTCACTCTTATGCTTGCGCTAGGTATTGTTACCGTATCTGCAACTGCTGCTTCGGCAAATGTGAAGAAGTCGGGAGAACCCGTGAACAATCCATGCATTGCCGCCGCAGATGTTTCCGGCGAATGTGCCGGACGGCCGCTTGAAGGCTTTATTGAAAATCTGAGCTTTTTGAGCGAACAGGAGAAATCGGCTCTGCTTGCAGACCTTGCCGAGATCGAAAAGTATGAGAATCAGATCAACGAAATCTGCTCCCTCATGACCGACGAAAACGCAGAGCGGCTCTGCGCAGAAATCGACGCCGTTGACGAAAAGCTTACTGCGGTTCTCGAAAGAAACGCGGCTCTTTGGGAACGCGTCAACGATGAGTATGATGAAAAGATTGCGGCAAACGAGCCGGATATGACCTTTGAACTGAACGAAGCGGATTTTGATGACGCCTGTCCGGCCGAGGAATCCTACGAGAAATCCATCAAGAGCATGAACTCACTGACCGAAAAGGAAAAAGAGGCTCTGCTTGCAGACCTTGCCGAGATCGAATCTCTGGAAGCGCAGATTGACGAGCTTTACTATCGCATGTCGGAGGAGAACGCAGATCGACTTTATGGCGAGATCGACGCTCTCTGCGAAAAACTCGACTCGGTTCTTGACCGTAATGCGGCTCTTTGGGACCGTGTTGACGTAGAGTATGACGAGAAGATCGCGGCAAACGAGCCGGATATGACCTTTGAACTGAACGAAAACGACCTTGCGGTCTGCGAAAAAATCAAATAAACCACGCGTACAGAGCTGTGTCCGGACGGCACGGCTCTGTATAGGTTTTGGGGGCATCATGAAACAGCTTATCTATATTGCAGAGGATGAAAAAAACATAAGAGAAACTCTTCGGAGCTTTCTTGAGAATGACGGATATGAGGTGTGCGCTTTTGAAACAGGCGACGCACTTTTAAGCGCGTTTTTTAAAAGACGCTCCGATCTTGTTATTTTGGATATTATGATGCCCGGGACCGACGGACTTACCTGCTGTTGCTTCATTCGTGAAAAGGATAACGTTCCCATCATTCTTCTGACGGCAAAGGATACCGAATACGACTACGTCAACGGTATTCTGCAAGGCGGTGACGACTATCTGACCAAGCCGTTTCGCCCGACGGTGCTCCTGATGCGTGTTAAATCTCTTCTTCGCCGCGTGGAGATGGAAAGAGGCGGAGATCCGACGGACAGGGATATTACGGTTGGAGATTTGCGCTTTTCTGGTGATGAGAAGCAGCTTTTCTGCAGAGAAAAGCCGCTTGCACTTTCTCCGAACGAGCTTAAGATGCTTCTCTTTCTAATGCGCGGCGAGGGCAAAGCCTTTTCGCGCGATGAGCTGCTCAACCACATATGGGGATACAATGACGAGGTGGAAACCAGAGTGACCGATGAAACACTGCGCCGCATACGCAGCAAGCTCTCCTCGGCAGACAGCAAGGTGCAGATTGAGACGGTTTGGGGTTACGGCTATCGCCTGCGATCGGACGGAGGCGGAAAATGAAGCATATAAGAAGAAAAATCACCGTATCCGTTCTCGGTACGATGCTGTTTGTTTTTGCGGTGCTGCTTGCCACCGTTAATATCTTTATTCCGGAATATCTGACATCAGAGGCGCGGAAGGCGATACTTTTGGAGGATGAGCGCAAGGACCCTATCCCGCTTGCCGAAACAACGGACGATAGGGAGGAGCATTTTCTTACATCCAGCGTTCGGTATCTTGAAGTTGAAGAGGGTCTTACGGAGTCAGAACACCTTTCAAAAGCTGAATATCAATTGAGGAAATACTGCCGGGAGGAAAAGCCGGCCGCCGGTGAATTCCATACACTGAAAACCGGCGGCAGCCGATTTGTTTTCCGAATATCACAGGTCGAAGCCGATGAATATGAGGACGCATATTCGTACATTCTGTATGTGGATGTCGGAGCAGTTATGCAGTATTCGGCTTATCTGAATGCTATTTTTTTCGTGGTGCTGGCAGTGCTAAGCGTGCTGGTCTGTCTCTTTGGCTGGAAGCTCGGCGGCTATGTTGAAAAGGCGCACGAATCCCAGAAATGGTTTTTTCAGAATGTGTCGCACGAGCTGAAAACGCCGATGATGGCTGTTCAGGGCTGTGCGGAGGGCATCCACACCGGGGTTTTGGATCCTTTAGAAGCATCCGGGGTGATTCTGGAAGAGACGGAACAGATGTCCGATTTGGTAGAAGAGCTGCTCGCACTCTCCCGATTGGAGTCGGGACAAGCCAATGCGGAGTTTCATTCGATGGATGTCCGTGAGGTTTTATATGACTGCCTGCGCAGTACGGAACAACTGGCGGAGCAGAGAAAGCTGCGCATCATCCCATGCTTTGATGAAAAGTCTGTTTTGGTGAACTGCGATGAAGTTCAGCTCCGCCGTGCGTTTACAAATATCATTACCAACGCACTGCGGTATGCAAAAGAGGAAATACAAATTGACTGTAAGGCAGACAGAGGGAAAGCTGTTGTACGCATCCATGACGACGGGGAAGGTATTACGCCGGAGCTTTTGCCGCACATTTTCGACCGCTTTTTCAGTACCCGTAAGGGCGGCGCCGGGATCGGGCTTTCGCTGGCAAAAGAAATTGTGTCACTGCACAAAGGCACAATATCCGCGTCAAACGACGGCGGCGCGGTGTTTGAGATCAGCCTTCCTCTTAGATAAACAATGTAATTGCTAATGTTAATCGGTTTACGGATAATATTACGAAAACAGAACCTAAAGTGAAAGGAAATTTTATTATGAAAAAGTTTATTATACTTGCACTTGCTGCCGTCTTTGTTCTTTCATTTACAGCCTGCGCAAAACAAAACGGTACAACCACGCCTTCCGTTCCCCCGAAAGGGCGGCCGCAAAACGCTTTGGAAATCCTTGAAAAAGTCTGGAGCAAGTATTCAACCGATGACAAATTTCCCGCAACAGGCGGTTCCGAAAAGCATATGAAGGATAATATGCCGGGCAAATTCGATGTTTCCGATGCGGAAGCCCTTGATTTTGAGCTTGGCTTTCCGAAGGCACAGGCGTCGGAGATAGACGATGCCGCATCGCTTATGCATATGCTGAATCAGAACAACTTCTCCTGCGGCGTATACCATGTTAAAAACTCCGGCAACGCCGAAACACTTGCCGGTAAAATTAAAGAAAACATTCTTGCACGCCAATGGCTGTGCGGGTTTCCCGAAAAGCTCGTTATTCTGAACATCGGCGATTATATCGTTTCCGTGTTCGGTGCCGCTGAACTGACGAACACCTTTACAGAAAAACTGTCCGCTGAATACAGCTCAGCAAAACAGCTTTTCGATGTACCTATCGCATAAGACAGAGCCATGTTGTTCTCAAGTATAACTTTTCTGTATTGCTTTCTGCCGTGCGTTCTGCTCGTGTATTTCATTGTTCCCGACCGTATGAAGAATCTTGTGCTTCTTTTGGCAAGTCTGTTCTTTTACGGTTGGGGAGAGCCGAAATATCTTGTTTTTATGCTTGCGGCGGTCACGCAGTCATATATTGCCGCTCTTTTGGTTGAACGCTTTCGCGGGACAAAGATCGCAAAGCTTGCGCTTGCCGTTTCGGCAATCGCCAGTCTGGGTCTGCTTGCGTATTGTAAATATGCGGACTTTTTCATCGAAAACTTCAATGCATTAACAGGGCTTTCCGTTCCGCTGCTTAGGGTTGTCTTACCGGTCGGTATAAGTTTCTACACCTTTCAGATTTTAAGCTATGTTATAGATGTTTATCGCGGCGACGTACCGGCACAGCGCAATTTTATCGATCTGGCAATGTATGTGGCTATGTTCCCGCAGCTGATAGCCGGTCCCATTGTCCGCTATTCAGATATTGCCGTAAGCCTGAAAAACCGCAAAACCACGCTTACCGATGTGTCGGAGGGCATTGTGCGCTTTTCCGTAGGTCTTGCAAAGAAAATCCTGCTTGCAAATTCGGCGGCGCTTATTGTATCCGAGTTCAAGGCTTATGACGAAAAAACCGTGCTGTTTTACTGGTTGTATGCCGCGGCGTATATGCTGCACATCTATTTCGACTTTTCCGGATATTCCGATATGGCGATAGGACTGGGGCGCATTTTCGGATTCCGTTTTTGCGAAAATTTCAACTACCCGTATATTTCAGCAAGTATTACGGAGTTTTGGCGCCGTTGGCACATTTCTCTGGGCAGTTGGTTTCGTGATTATCTTTATATTCCCCTCGGTGGAAACCGCGTAAAGCCGATACGCCATGTTTTCAATATCCTTGTCGTATGGGCAGCCACCGGCTTCTGGCACGGGGCATCGTGGAATTTTATTCTGTGGGGATTGCTGTATGCCGGACTTTTGCTGTTTGAAAAGTACATTCTGCACCCCAAGGCGCGGCTTGCGTTTCCGATGCATATATATACATTGCTGTTTGTCATGCTCGGATTCGTACTGTTCGATTCGGCAAACATTGCCGACGCATTTATAAGCGTTAAATCCCTGTTTGGGTTTTCCGGCATTCCTGTCGCGAATGCGGCATCGCTTTATTATCTGAAAAGTAATTTTGTATTGCTGGTTGTTGCCGCAATAGGTGCGACCCCTTTGCCTAAACGGATTTATGAGAGAATTGGCGGCACAAGCGGCGGCGGCAAAATTCTCGCCGTTTTGACGCCGATTGCGGCGGTTGCTTTAATTGCCGTTTGTACGGCGTATCTTATCGACGGGTCGTTCAATCCGTTTGTGTATTTTCGGTTCTGACTTACAGTTTTAAATCGGCTTATCGGAGGAGTATAATGAGGAAATTCCAACAAATTCTTACCTTGATCCTGTCGCTCGGCTTTATAGCCGTGTTTGCTGCTTGGTTTCTGTTTTCGCCCGACACTGAAGAATCCGTAACAGAAAGACGGCGTTTGGCAAAATGCCCGACACTGTCTCTCTCGTCCGTTGAAAACGGCAGCTTTATGAACGGCTTTGAAAAATATATGCTCGATCAGTTTCCGCTGCGGGACGGCTTTCGAACACTCAAAGCAGCCGCAAACGCAAAGGTGTTTATGCAAAAGGATAACAACGGGCTATATTCCGTCGGAAAACATCTCTCAAAGCTTGATTTTCCAACGGATTTCAACTCGGTTGATCGTGCCGCACAGCGTTTTCGGCATGTATATGACGCTTACTTGAAAAGTCCCGGAGTAAAGACATATCTGTCGGTGATACCCGATAAAAATGTCTTTATCGCCTCGCCGAACGGCTATCCGGACAAGGATTATAAAGCTCTTGTCGAACGCCTCGGAAGCGGATTCCCGGAGGCAAAGTATATTGACATTTCCGGACTCCTGTCGGCGGATGATTTCTATTACACCGATTCTCATTGGCGTCAGGAAAGAATATTGAAGGTTGCCGACGAGATTGCGGATAAAATGGGCGCGGAGCGGATAGGACAGTGTGAAAAGCATGACACGGGCGTTTCTTTTTACGGTGTTTATTACGGTCAGGCAGCCCTCCCGCACGCACCGGAGCGCTTTTTCTATCTTGATAACGCCGTGATACGGGGACTTAAGGTGTATAACACCGAAACCTCGTCTTACATTCCGACTTATGACCTCGGTGCTGCCGCAGGCAGAGATCCTTATGAAATGTTCCTCGGCGGTGCGCGCTCCATCATCAGAATTACAAATCCGAATGCCGCGAAAGAACGCAGGCTTGTCGTTTTTCGGGATTCATTCGGCAGCAGCATAGCACCGCTTCTTGCCGCAGGTTATTCCGAAATAACCCTTGTCGATATCCGTTATATCTCGCCTTCCGCTCTCGGAAGGCTGATCGACTTCACGAAAGCAGACGATGCGCTGTTTCTTTATTCCGCATCGGTTATCAACAACAGCGAGACGATAAAGTAATACGGAACTGCGGCTGTGATGAAAATGAAAAAAGCTGTCCGCACTGTGCCGGGATACGGTGCGGACGGTCTAAAAAGCATATAAAACGATGGCTTTGTTCTGAAGAAAGCTCTGTGTGCTTTTTACGGTCGAAAGTCAGGGCAGTTTGTCTGAAGAGCCGGATGCCGAGGCAAGGGCGCGCAAGCCGTCAATGTCCGTAAGCTCAATACATCCTTTTGATTTGTTAAGCAGTTTCTTTTCATTTAGCTTTTTCAGCGTTTTTGTTACACGCTCACGGCTTGTGCCTATGTACCGTGCAATATAGTTGTGAGTAAGGTGTATATGCGTTTTTCCGCATCTGTTGTATTCGGCTATAAGAAAAACGGCAAGACGCTGTTCCAGACTGTTAAACAGAATCCACTGCATTGAGTCCATAACCATATTAAACCGTTCGGTGATCAACTCATAGGCAAAGCAGCGAAAATACAGATTGTTTCGCATCAGCTGCTCCATGATTGACATATTGACAACGAGAACCCTACTGCGGCAGTCTGATGTGAGAAACACCTGAAAGGATATTTGGTTGAACAGACTCAGAGCAGAGAATATACAAATACTTTGATCGTGAAGAGAAAACAGGGTGATCTCTCTGCCGTCCGGCGACATTAAATACGCCCGAATTCTGCCCTCGACCAGCAACATAAGGCCGATGTCTTCGCCTGCCTTAGAGTGAATGATGTATGAATCTCTGTCAAAGGAACGAATATAGGCGTTATTTTGAAGCAGATCCTTTTCTGCATTGCTCAAATGATCCCAAAACGGCAGCGTGTGAAGATGTTTTGTTGTTGCGTTCATCGGGCGTACTCCTCTCACTATATAATTATTATAACATGCGGCTGCGCCGTTGTACAGTGCCGCAGGCACACAGAAAAGGAAAAACAGAACTTAGACCCGGAAAACTGACTCCCGAAGTCACATAAAGAGCTTGGAAAAATACCGCAAAAAAAACGCCCCAAAAGGGGTTGACAAAAAATGGGGGGTAAAATACTGTATACATATATTATATGTGCATTTTCATATCCGGCAAACCTGTCGAAGGACAAGAGTGCAAGTTAAGCGTCTAATCGGGAAAATCCGTATGATTGACTTCCCGCCCTTTTTAAGATTGCGGGAAGTCTTTATTGCGAAAACGCCCCGAACAGTGCCCAAGGCACATATTATATATGCTTATGTCACAGACAAGAGGTAACTGCTCTTATATAATTTATTAAAGTGCAGCAATAGGATTATTGTACCTGTTGCCGGAAATCATGCAGATTGTTCGGGAAAAGGACTATGGCAAAGAGAAACGGGGGACAATGTATAATCGCCTTTAACTATGTCCGGCAGGGACAGGGCTGCGGTTATATTTCGGATATTCGGTTTGGCTGAGGAGGCCGGGGGCCTCTCTTAAATCGGAATTGTATGCGCGTGTTTGATTATATAAAATATCCGATGGAGGAATTTGAAAAGCTGCATGAGTATTTGCTCGGCGAGACGGTCGTTTTTTGCCAGCATATCGGGGAGAAAAGGAAATTTTTGAGAGTTACGAAAATTTAACAGCGCTAATTTAAAACTCTTTCGGAGGACTGTCGTATGGCAAAAAATAAAATATCAAAAAGAATTCTGTTCATTGTCGGGGCGGTGTTGTGCTGTATTTTTGCAGTAATTCTTGTCTGTAACCTGACAATAATTATAAAAGGCGTTGTAAATCCGAAGGTTCCGCCGTCGGTATTCGGCATCACGCCGATGGTTGTACAGTCGGGCTCCATGAGCGGCAATGCCGAGGATCATATTGAAGTGGGGGACCTGATCTTTACGGTAAAACCCGATACGGACAAGTTGAAAGCCGGTGACATTATTTCTTATATGGACGGCAATATCGCCGTAACGCACCGTATTATTGAGGTGCAGACGGGAGCAGACGGAAAGCGCAGTTTTGTAACCAAGGGTGACGCCAACAACACCGAGGATCCGGAAGTCAGTGAGGACGCTGTATTCGGACTGTATAAGGGACGCATTCCGGGGCTCGGCGATTTTGCCATGTTCCTGCAAAAGCCGCTGGGTATGGCGGTATTTATCGGCATACCGGTGTGCGCTTTTATTATCTACGACATTATTCGCCGTCAGCGAAGCTCCGGCAAAAAGGATAAGGAAACCGAGGAGCTGAAAGCGGAGCTGGAGCGGCTGCGTGCCGCTGCGGGAGAAAAGAATCCCGAAAAAGAAGACGGCGGCAAAACATAATAAACGGTATTTTCCGCGAAATCGGTGCCACAGCCGGACAAAGCGGTGATATATATGAGGGTGATTCCTCACATCAAGACGATTTCTATCGTCTACAAAATCCGAATGACGGTATTTTATCGTCTCAACAATTATTATATCAGGAGGAATGTTCCATGACTTCAAAAAAGAATCGGACGCTGAGAGCAGCGGTTCTCATGCTTGCTCTCGTACTTATCACCTCATGCTTTGTCGGAGGCACCTTCGCGAAGTATGTAACCAGCGGCAGCGGCACTGATTCCGCCCGTGTTGCTAAGTTCGGCGTGACCGTTACGGCGAACGGAGATGTGTTTGCCAAGGAGTACGACACTGATGATCAAACTGTGGTCGGAACGATTGCCAAGTCGGTAATTTCCACCGATAAGGTGGTTGCACCCGGCACGACAAGTAACGGCAATTTTGTTGCAGCTACCATTACCGGCACTCCCGAGGTGGCTGTGAGAGTATCCTACAAATTGGACGCTGCCAGCCTGCAGCTTGAAAACTGGAAGGACGCCGACGGCAAATTCCACTGCCCTCTGGTATTCAAGATCAAGACTCCGGAAGGCAATCAGGCAATTATCGGTACAGACTATACATCGGCTGATCTTATGAAGGCTGCTCTTGTAAATGCCGTTGCGTCATATACCAAGGACTATGCTCCCGGCACAGATCTTTCCGGTAAGGCTGCCGACACTCTTGCGATTTCCTGGGAGTGGCCTTTCGAAACGGGTGCAGACCCTGACAAGCCTGCAAACAATGTAAAAGACACTTTCTTAGGTGATGAGGCTGCTGCAGGCAGAGCCGCAACCGTCAGCCTTACGCTTGCTACCACCGTAACTCAGATCGACTAAGGGCTTGATTTTACTGGTTCTGTACAGTTGTATATCCCCCGTCATGTGGCGGGCGGGGGATGTTTTCGGGTTGTATGCAGTGTCCCCGACATCTGTTTGCCGAGAGCCCTGCATATGTCCCGAATCCCCATAACACTGCCGTTTTGCCGGATTGTTCGGTTGCTTTCAAGCGAGGTGGCGTATGAATAACTCTGAAAAAATTGCGGGAATGATGCTTCCCGCCGTGCTGATACTCTTTATATTACAGGTAATACTGCTGCCGGTAATGATAGGTCTTACCTATGCCGTACCCGCAGAGAGACCGCAACACATCCTTACCTATAGTACAGGCTCGCTTGTGTGGGACAAGGCTACTTCGGTGCGCCCGGACGGCTCGGCAGAGCTTTCGTTCTTTGAAACGCTGTACAAAAATGTCAATGCCGATAATGCCGAAAGGGTACTGGCGCCCGGCACCGAAAAAGACAGCGTGATTCGTCTTAAAAACGATACGAACAGGGAGATAACCTATACCGCCGTGCTGTATTCGCTCTCAACTTCGCCCGACCTTGATATCGGAGCCTCCCTTTCGGGAGACGGCTTTTCGGATATCTCCGTGTACACGCTTCCCGAAAACATTAAGAAGGAAACGGTTGTCCGTGCCGTCGGAGGAAGGCTTGACGCAAAAAAACTGCAGAACTTTGATATAAACTGGTTCTGGAATTATGAAGACGGTGCAAATGTTGACGAACGGGACCGTATTGACACTTATCTCGGCAATAAGGCTGCAAGCGGAAATGCGGACGATGTAACTCTCGGGTTTTATATTGTCGTCCGTGACGGCGGTGAGATTGGTCCTTCTTCGCCAACCGGAGATAACACCATGATCGGCGGTTATGTTGTGCTGATGCTCATCAGCGGAGGAGCGTGCCTGTTCCTTGCCCTTACTCGGAGAAGGAGGGAAAAGGTTGAAGACTGAAAAAGCATTGGCCGTTTTGCGGCGCAGCCTTAAGATTCTGGTGCTTGTGATCGTAGGCATTGTTCTGCTTGCCAATCTCTACCGACTTGCGGCGAGGGAGATTTTTAAAGTAAAAAGCCCGACGGTATTCGGCTATTCCACCGCCGTGGTGCTGACCGGCAGTATGAGCGGCACCATAGAACCTGACGATTTGATCATCACCCGTAAGCAAAGCAATTACATGGTCGGCGATATTGTGATGTATCAGACCGACGGCGCGCCGGTGACCCACCGCATTGTCTCCGAAAACGAAAAAGGCTACCGCACCAAAGGTGACGCCAACAATACCGACGATGGCAAGGATATACCGAAGGAAGGTATAGTCGGGAAAGTGGTGCTGGTGATTCCGAAAATCGGGGCGGCTATCCGCCTTGCGCGAACGCCGATCGGAATGCTCAGCCTATTTGCCGCGATCATTTTGATTACCGAGCTGCCGAACTTGATCGGATATATTCGCCGTAAGGGCAAAAAACAGGAGAATTGAAATTAAACAAAGGAGGCGGAAAAATGAAACACGGCAAGAAAACAGAGCAAAAACCGAAATTCCGGCTTCCTTTTTCCGCCGTTTTGCTTTATCTTGTGCTGATTGCCGCAGCGGTGTCCGGCGTGACCTTTTCAAAGTACACGACAGGGACAACGGTGGGCGATACGGCAAGAGTGGCAATTATGCGTGATATCACAGTTACCGAAACCGGAAATTTCGCCGAGACGGATAAGTGGGTCATTACCCCCGGTGTGGATATGATAAAAAATGTTGTTGTGAATTTCGAGGGCAGCGAGATGGCGTGCTATGTGTTCTGCGAGATAAAAACGACAGGCTGGAGCAGAATGAACGATAATTACAGCTTTGCCTTTTCCGGCGGCAGCGAAAGCATCCTAGGCTGGGCGGTAAATAACGATTGGAAATTTCTTTCCGGTAACGGGAGCGAAGCAGTATATTATCGTATAGTCAGCGCCAATACCGTGCTGCAGGCGGATGTACTGGCGGAAGGCGGCAAAATAACCGTCAGCGAGAATATCACAAGAACACAGCTTGACAGTTTGCCGAAGGATATGCAAATTAAAATCAGCGCAACAGCGGTGCAGTATAACGGCTTTTCCGAGGGTTCTGCAGCTGAATATACAGAAATACAGAGAGCCTTATCCGCATGGAATGCCGTGAAAAACAAATAACGCCCCACAGAAAGGCAGGTGGATAGTATGAAAGGAAGATATCGGGCAAAACATTATAGAAATACGGAACATACAAGGCTCAGAATGCTGCTTTCGGTTATTCTGTGCCTTTGCCTGCTTGCCTCTGTTCTTCAGTTACGGATGATAACGGCAAGTGCCGTTATAAAGCTTGATTCGGTGACCGTTACACATGAAGGCAAGAAAACGGAAAAACTGACTCTGCCTCAAAATGAAAGAGCCGTGCTCAAAGCCGAATGCTTTCCGGATACGCAGAATGTTGCCTATCAATGGCAGATACTTGCGGATATAAAGTCGGAGCTTTGGGTGAATATTTACGATGCGACAAAGCAGTCGATATCGCTGTCCTATGCTATGCTCGGCTCGCTTTTGGACGAATCGGGCAGCGCCTATATACGCTGCAGGGCGACAGCGGGTGAAAGCAGTCAATACTCCGATGCCGTCTGCGTAACGGTTGCGTTTAATGCTCTCGCAGATGCCGAATCCGTTACCGTGCGAAACGGTAACTCTCCGGCGCGAAAGGCTCCCGTCCGCACCCCGAAGAACAACCCGGAATATGTGTATATTTCCATAAATTACTTAGATGCCGTGTCCGGTCAGCCTATCTACACGGGATTTGCCGCACAGATACAGTACGGTACCTCTTATTCCAACACCGTTATATCGCCGACCTATCTCGGATACGCGCCGTTTTATAATGCGGCAAATCCTTCTGTTACCGTTCCGGAGGGCGGCACGGTGGATGCGAACGACGACGCAACGGTAGTCGCTCTGAATGTTCCGGCAGACTATACAGCGGCGCAGTATGTCGTAAATGTCTATTATAAGGCAATCAATGTGCCCTATGCCGTACGGTACTACTTCCAGAATATCAACGATGATATGTATAGCGAGAATATGGGACTGTACCGTATATCCTCTGCTAAAACCGGAACGATTATTTCCAACGAGCAGCTGGCAGTGCAGGACGCGGATACGGTAAAGGGATTTACGAAACTGTATCATTATCCGGAGGCAGTCGCCGCCGACGGCTCCACTGTTTTTCAGTGCTACTACGACCGCAATTATTATATGGTTAAATTTGATATGGACGGCGGCTATGGCACAGAACCGATCTATGCCCGCTACGGAACGCCCTTTGTTGTAAATGCCCCTACACGACACGGCTATGTGTTTGACGGTTGGGACGATGTGACAAACGGCACCGGCGACGGCGTAAAGGATACTCTGCCTGATACCGTACCCGATGAAAACCGCACATATAAAGCTCTTTGGCGCACAGTCGACACCACCTACACGGCGGTGTATTGGTTGCAAAATGCCGACAATGACGAATACAGTTATGTAGGCAATGTGAAAAAAATGGCAAAGTCCGGAACTGCTGTTTCCGGGGAGAATGATATTACGGCGGAAACGAATATCTGCGGAAATACCGATGAAACACATACCCATAGTGCGGATTGCAAGCCCGACAAGCTTCGTTTTTCTCGGTTTGACCATGCAGATCAAAATGTGACGGTTGCCGGAGACGGGTCTACGATCGTAAATGTGTACTATGCTCGTAAAGAGTATACACTGCGGTTTTACTATGCCAAGGAATACAACCCGACAAAGGACCAGGTCAGCCCGACAGGGACGGAAACCGTATACTCCGTTGTGGGCGGAAGTACTTATAAATTCGGGCATCAGTATGATGGGTATATAAGTTCAAGGGACGATAGCAAACGGCCGTTTGACAGCAACGGAAATGTGCTGAACGATATCGAAAGTTTACTGTACAACATAAATACAACCCAATGGGGCGCGGTTGAGGAGTTGCCGACCATAACCCCGGCTGAGGGCGTGCAGTATACTACAGGAGTATATCCGTCATCCGAGGATAGTACAAACGATGGATATACGAACAAGGGCGATAGGTTTCATTATCTTGAATTTACGGCACGATACGGTGCGGACTTGACAAAACTGTGGCCGAGCGAAGTATTTGACAGAGTTCCTATTGTCGGAACCCATACGGCAAACGGAGCAAACAACCATATGACGGAGGGTGACGATTGGGGCAAGTATGCCTACTTTGCCGGTTGGAACGGAGAATACAATGTAAAATATAACTGGGATAATACCAATGCCACGATAAAGTGCTATTATCCGATACTGAACGAAACATTATTGTATGACAGCCGCTTTATCGATGAATTCGGCGATCCCACGACAATCAATTTTCTTGCTTTTTACGATAACGACGCGAATATCGGCTGGAGCAAACCGATAGAGTGGATATATGAGCTGTATCTGCCTCTGCTTGACGGAGAAAACGAAGACGGACTGACGATACGGATGTATAACGGAAAAAAATACAAGCTGTATAATACAGTATACGCCAATGACGATAATGACGGTTCAGACGGCATTACACATCAAACCTATCCTCCGTTGCCGGGATTTAAATATCCCGTGAATGAGCGCGAATGGGAAGATAACGGTACAACCACGGATGGTCGCCATTCAAACATCGCACGTTTTTATTATACAAGACAGAGCCACAGCCTTACGCTGCATAACTACAACGAGGTTTATGGTCGGTTTGACATACCGTACAACACATCACTTGATCCTTACACCGTTGGAGTTATTCCCGATTATCCGACTACTCTGGAACAGAATGCCTATGCCTTCGGCGGTTGGTATGAATCGCCCGGCTGCTTTCCCGGCAGTGAATATAAAGAAGGCGATACCATGCCTGCAAAAGATATCGGTCTGTACGCTAAGTGGACACCCGTAAATCATACGGTTCGCTTCTTTCGCACTTATGACGATATGATTGCCTTTGAAACGACGGGCAATGGAAGCGGTATAATTGAAACACGGGAAATAACACACGGCAGTGTGCTGGGAAGTGTGGATAATCCGACGTTTTCTTCCGGGGGGCTTGAGTATACCTTCGGCGGATGGTTTTATATGCGTACCGGGAACAAAACGGCGTATACGCCGCTGGATATGCCTGTTACAAAAGATATGAATGTCTATGCCGACTGGGGCACACACTCGGCACAACCTTACCGAATCCACTATGCCCTGCATGAGGGAGAAGGCGACAACGCTTGGCTGGTGCTTCTTAACACGGCTGCAAACGCCTCGCCTAAGGACAATAAAACCTATAAGGCAACAAAGGACGGCGAGGATCGCACCTATGTATACCTGACATCGGACAACAGATATCACCGCCTGATCGCACCCGATTCCGCCGGCTTTGCCTATCAGGGGAACACCCGTACCTTCTATCCGAAAGCAGGTGAGCCGCTCAACGAGCTTTATCCTGCTTATAACAGCAGCGGTTATTACCCGACGCTTGCCGGCCATTCCGTCACGGTAGAGTATGAAGAAAACAAGGAAGAACCGGCGCATAATGTCTTCACCTTTACCTATGTGCATGCGGCGAATATAGCTTATCGGGTGGAATACCGCTATGCGGATACCGGCGCCTTGATAACCTCTGCTCCGGGCGGAGGAACGGTGACGAAATATTCAACCAAGGCAGTTGTGACAGAGCGTTTTGAAGTCATTAAAGACTATATTCCGGATGCATTTTACAAGCGGCTGATTCTTGCTGTTACGGATGACGGGAACGGCAACTATGTAGGCTCTCCGTACAATGTAGCAGTCTTTTATTACAGTAAAAATACGCAGAACGCCTTTTATGCCGTACACCATATGCTGCAGAAAGTTAATGCCGCAGGGGCGGAGCTTACGCAGGATGAAAGCGGTAATTACATCAACTATACCCAAAGCGATGCCCTTACCGAGGGTATCGGAGATATCGGCTCTACGCATGATATCGTACCGCAAACATTCAGCGGTTTTACGGTATACGGCACGGGATATATCAAAGATTCCGGTACAACGCAGCTCCTTGATGCTGAAACAAATCCGCACTTTACCATAACCGTTCAGGCGCAAGGCACCGAGCTGTATATCTTCTATACCCGTAACACGCAGAGCTACAAGGTATATTATTTGAAGTACGGCACAGATATCAGCAATCTGCCGCAGCTGAGCGATACCTCACCGGGTGTGCTTCTGCCGATTGAATCCGGTACAGGCACTTTCGGCTCCGCAGTTGTTGCATCGGCAAAACCGGTCAGTGGAATGAATTGTGTTTCAAATCCGTCACAAACGATCATTCTTCGGGCAAACGATGCCCAAAACTACATCATATTCTACTATGCGCCTTTGCAATATACCGTGGAATACAAGGTGTGGCAGTATGGCGGCGGAACACTCAGTCAGACTATTGAGGTAGTTAACGGAACGGATCTTTTCAGCGGTTCAACGGCGACAGCTAAGATCGGCTATCGGTTTGACGGCTGGTACACGGACGAAGCGTGTACGGTGCCGGTCGGCGACAATGGAACGATAACGGATAACAAACTTGTGCCTGCGACCCTGAAACTTGACGCCATGCCCAAGGTCAATGTGTTTTATGCTAAATTCGTTCCCGTTCTCGGCAACATGACAATCCAGAGACAAAACGGAACGGCCGATGAGGGCAACGGCGACAGAGTGTTTGTTTATCGTATCACAGCGGCGGATGATCCTGCCTTTGAACTGTATGTTTCAATCAAAGGAAGCGGCAGCGTGACAATTAAGGATATGTTTTGTCGGGAATACACGGTAGAACAGCAAAACGGTTGGTCATGGCGGTATAACGACACATTGCAAAAAGTGACCGTTTCCGAGGGAACAACAAGGACTGTTACCTTTGACGATGCTCCCGTTAATAATAAATGGCTTAACGGCAACAGCGAAAGGATAACGAACAGAAAGGGGTGACACCGCAATGTCGAAAAGAACAAAACACCTGCTGATTGCGACGGCTGCCCTGTGTATTGTCGCGGCTGTGGGCTTGACCCTTGCCTTTATGTTCAAAAAAAGCGAAAAAACAAATCGGTTTGTTCCGGCGGAGGTTTCCTGCGCTGTCCGTGAGCAGCTTGATAACAACGAGGTGGCCGGCACTGCCGCAGTGGGCGGAGAAAAGGCGGATATACGGGTGGAGAATACCGGCAATGTCAAGGAATTTATTCGCCTGAGACTGGTTTCGTATTATGTCGATTCAAGCGGCGACATTGCAGGGACGACCGCTTCTCAATACCCGAATCTGACACTTAAAAACGGTTGGATTGCCGGAGCAAACCATACCTACTATTTTCCCTATTCGGTAGAGCCCGGAGAAGCAACGGAAATACTGTGCGAACCTTTTATCCTCGGGCAGATGCAGCTTGAAAACGGCACCGCGGTGTATCAGGTAATTGAAGTTATTGCCGAGGCTGTTCAGGCAGAACCGGTATCCGCCGTGCGGGAAGCCTGGGGCGTAACGGTTACAAATAATACGATCACGGCAGCTCCGTGAAAAACCCCTCCTGTTTGACACATCATGCCCGGCAGGAGGGTTTTCTTATGTGCCGAGGCACATAAAAGAGTAAAAAGACAGAAAAACAATCAGGAAAAACTCCTATTGTTGCGTTACTGCCTATTGACTTTATACCGGTTTTCGCCTATAATATTATTAGGAACTTATCCTAATAGTAAAAGAAAGAGGGCAGCAATTATGAATGGAAAAAACAAGTATGCAGGAACACAGACCGAGCAAAACCTTTGGGAAGCATTTGCCGGGGAGTCGCAGGCCGGAAACAAATACGGTTTCTTTGCTTCTGTCGCAAAAAAACAGGGCTTTGAACAGATTGCCGCCCTGTTTTTAAAAACGGCGGAAAATGAGAAGGCTCACGCCAAGCTATGGTTTAAGGAGCTCGGCGAACTTGGCGGAACAGAAAGAAATCTTGATACTGCCGCCGAGGGAGAAAACTATGAGTGGACGGATATGTATGCAGAGTTTGCAGCAACGGCGGAGGATGAAGGTTTTCCGGAGTTCGCAAAGAAGTTTCGCCTTGTCGCAGAGATAGAAAAGCAGCATGAAGAGCGTTTTCGCACATTGCTTCGCAATATCGAGACCGAAAAAGTTTTCGCAAAAAGCGAAGTTAAAATGTGGGAATGTCGAAACTGTGGACACATTACGGTTGGAACAGAGGCTCCGGAGGTCTGTCCGACCTGCAACCATCCGCAAGGTTACTTTGAGATCCGTGCAGAAAATTTTTAAGGAAAACGAAAAGTTTTGAAAGGAGAAACCTCTATGAAACAAAGATTTTATGTCTGCAACCACTGCGGAAATATGATTGCATTTGTGAAGGACAGCGGAGTTCCTGTTGTCTGCTGCAGTGAAGTGATGCATGAGGTGATACCGGGTGCAATTGACGCATCAATTGAAAAGCATGTTCCTGTGTATTGCGTAAAGGACGGTATAGTTCATGTGTATGTCGGTTCGATCCTTCATCCGATGAACGAGGATCACCATATTGAATGGATTTCCCTTCAAACGAAGTTCGGAAATCAGCGCAAGGAATTGTGCCCGACCGGCGAGCCGTCAATCAGCTTTGCTATCTGCAAGGGTGACGAAGTGGAAGCTGTATACGCTTATTGCAATCTACACGGTCTTTGGGTGACAGATGCTGCTCTATCTTAAACTGCGCAGACCTATTGCGTGAGAGCAGCGGCTGATGTTCAGCCTGCTTCAGTTGCTGCCCGTCCTGCGCCGGACAGGCAGGGCCGGCAGCAAATTACGGAGAGGAAAATCGATGATTATACGAAGAGAAACAAAACAGCGGCAAATGGTTTTACAGGCAGTACAGGCAAGAAAAGACCATCCGACGGCCGACCAGATATTCAATGATGTGCATAAGCTGGATCCGAAAATCAGTCACGGAACAGTATACCGTAATCTGAACCTTCTTTGTGAGGAAGGCCTGATCTGCCATGTGCGGGTGCCGGGAGCGGACCGATATGACCTGCGCACCGATCTGCACTATCATATGTTCTGCGTTAAGTGCAAAAAAGTGATTGACGCGCCGCATCCGTACAAACCGTATTTGGATGAAGAGATTGCCAAACGGTCAGGCTATAAGATTATCCGGCATCGTCTGATTTTTGAGGGAGTGTGTCCGGAATGCCAAAGAAAAGAGCTTTGTTCCCTTCCGGAGCCGGTATTCGTTCGTTATCCCGTTCGGCCGACACCTCAGATACCGAGGCCTGCCTTTGCCGAAACGGAAAAATCAAACAGTAGAGAATGATTATTATAGACAATACGGCTGTTATTTCCGCATTGCCCGATGTGAAGGACGGCTTAAAGTGTCACGGGAAAAGAAGACTCGTTGTTTGTGGCTCTTTGATAAGCTGAAAAGGGAAAACGCCCTTACCTTTGAAGAATATGAATGTTTGACCTCGGTTAAAGCGCCTGCCTTTTCTATATAAACAGGCTTTTATGCAGGGCAGAGGAGAGAATGAAAATGCATAGAAAAACGGCAATAAAAATACTTTTTGTCATCTATTGTGTTGTGATGATGCAGCTTCTGTTTTTCAGATTTCCGAGCACACGCGCTATGCCGTATTGGCAGATTATTCGGGAAAATATAAACATAATCCCTTTGGCAACAATCCGTGATCAGATATATCTCATCTTGCATGAAACCAATCACATTACGGTGCATTATGCCTATCTCAATCTGCTTGGAAACATTATTGTCTTTATTCCGTTCGGTATTTTTCTGCCGTTGCTTGGCAACAAAACCAAAAAGCCGGGCTGGGTACTCTTTATAGCTTTTGCAGTTTTTCTTGCAGTCGAGGCCGTTCAACTCTTTTCCTTGACCGGACGGGCGGATATTGACGATGTGCTGCTTAATCTGCTCGGCTGTTTGTTTGGATATTGCCTGTGGCGAACAGGCAACGCATTACATAAGCGAAGACTGAGCAAATGACGGAAAGCCTAAAGAACTGCTCTTGCGAACAGTAAAGCGTTTGCCTAAGTACGGGTTTCCGACCGCCGAGCGCTTTCGGGACGAGACGCATCCTGAAGCAGCGCGAATAAAGCGAAGCGGCAAAGGAGGCAGAAAAGCATGAGAAAATATTCTTCGGTATTGTGAAGAAGCTGTTTGCTGTTTTACTGAAGCTTTCACTGAAGGAAACAGCCGCTTCGCTTATTATCGGGTCATTGGAGCTTTTGACAGCGATTTTCGGTCCGTTCGGAACCGTCAAAAACAGGCAGAGCGTTTAATGAGAGGATTGAAAATAAGATGTTTTTTAATTCGGACAAAAAAGCAATACAGATAAAGAGAAAACCGTAAACATGAGCATTGTTCCTGATTGCAAGAGCTTGCAGAAAAATTAAAGGAGGAAACTGACATGATGACGACTTACGAACACTGTGAACACTGCGGACGACTCATACCGGAGGGCGATGTTTACTGTGGTTGTTGCCGCGGTATTGCGGAAACGGATATTTCCGATCTTGATATGATCCGTGATCCGGAAACAGATCCGCTGCCGCATCATGAATTTCCGGAAAGCGACCAACGACCGTTTTCTTTGAAAAATGCAAGGAAACCGAGAACTAACAGGTAGGAAGAACGAAAACAGGAGCCGACCGTGCGAAACTGTCGGCTCCCGGATGGAAAACCGTTTTAAAATGCAGCGACTGCAGCGCACGGCCTGCGCACAATTATGCTTGCCGATGCGGCACATATCCGGGAGCCGGAAGCCGTCCGGAAAAACCGCCGGGCACAGCACTCCGGCGAGAAGGGGTGCACACCGATGCATACCTTTGACGATGTAAAAACTTAAGTCGGAAAAGGCGATTAAGAAGTACAACAAGCGGTGAGATATCAGCTTGAATAAATTTACGAAAGGCAGGAGAAATTATGAAGTATATTTGCAGCGTTTGCGGCTTCGTATATGACGAGGAGATGGGCTGCCCCGAAGAGGGAGTAGCTTCCGGTACAGCATGGGAGAATATTCCCGACGATTTTGTCTGTCCTCTCTGCGGAGTCGGTAAAGACGAATTTGACATGGAAACATAGTAAGGGAGGAAGCAAGCATGATAGCCAAGGATATTTACTGCATCGGGGTAAACGATCATAGAATCGATCTTTTTGAAAGTCAGTATACGGTGCCGAACGGCGTGTCCTATAATTCCTATGTTATCACGGACGGCAAGATTGCCGTGATGGATACCGTAGACGCGGCTTTTACGCATGAATGGCTTGATAATCTGGAAACGGTTCTCGGCGGCAGGAAGCCTGATTATCTGGTGATTCAGCATATGGAGCCTGATCATTCGGCAAGCATAGCTGTTTTTAAGAAGAATTATCCCGATACTGCCATTGTGGCGACATCAAAGGCATTTGCCATGATGCATCAGTTTTTCGGCAAGGATTTCACGGAAAACTGCACAGTCGTCTCTGACGGCGACACGTTGCCGCTCGGAACACACATTCTGCATTTTGTTGCAGCCCCTATGGTGCATTGGCCGGAGGTCATCGTTAGTTATGAGGAGACGGAAAAAATTCTTTTCTCTGCAGATGCATTCGGCAAGTTCGGTGCGCTTGATGTAAGAGAAGATTGGGCGGACGAAGCAAGACGGTACTATATCGGTATTGTCGGTAAGTACGGCAGGCAGGTGCAGGCGCTTTTGAAAAAGGCGGCGGCTCTTGATATACGCATTATCTGTCCGCTGCACGGCCCCGTATTAAGTGAGAATCTTGGTTATTATCTTAATCTGTACAACACATGGTCGTCTTATGCTGTTGAAGACGACGGTATTGTCGTCGCATACACCTCGGTTTACGGAAACACCAAAAGAGCGGTTGAACGGCTTATCTCCGGACTGCGTGCAAACGGCTGTCCGAACATTGCGGTATATGACCTTGCACGCTGCGATATGTCCGCCGCCGTTGCCGATGCCTTCCGCTACGGAAAACTGGTTCTTGCAACCACTACCTACAATGCCGATATATTTCCGCCGATGCGTCATTTTATTGAGGCATTGACCGAGCGGAATTATCAGAAGCGCACGGTTGCTCTGATCGAGAACGGCTCATGGGCACCGCTTGCAGCAAAGGTTATGCGCGGAATGCTTGAAAATTCTGCGGACATTACCTTTGCATCAAATACGGTGAAGCTGCTTTCCGCACCTGATGCAGACAGCAACAAACAGCTTGACGCTCTCGCGGAGGAGCTTTGCCGTGAGTATCTGGCAAGGCAGGATGAAACCGCAAACAAAAACGACCTGTCGGCTCTTTTCAATCTCGGCTACGGACTGTATGTTGTCACCTCTAACGACGGCAAAAAGGACAACGGTCTTATTGTCAACACCGTGTCACAGGTCACAAATACGCCCAACCGTATCGCCGTGACAATCAACAAAGAAAACTACTCTCATCACATCATAAAACAGACAGGCATTATGAATGTTAACTGCCTGAGCACCGATGCGCCGTTTTCGGTATTTGAAACCTTCGGCTTCCAAAGCGGCAGAACGACGGATAAATTTGCATCCTGCGAACCTCTTCGCAGCGATAACGGATTGGTATTTCTGCCCAAATACATAAATTCCTTTATGTCGCTGAAGGTTATGCAGTATGTTGACTTTGATACCCACGGTATGTTTATCTGCGAGATTACCGAGGCACGGGTCATCTCAGACAGGGAGACTATGACTTATACCTATTATCAGAAGCATGTCAAGCCGAAGCCTCAAACCGAGGGCAGGAAAGGGTATGTCTGCAAGGTGTGCGGATATGTATATGAGGGAGAAGAGCTGCCGGAGGATTTCATATGTCCGCTGTGCAAGCACGGAGCTGCGGATTTTGAACCGATCGGTTGATCGGGAACCCTGCGGAGGAGAAATAAATGTTTTACATCGTTTCCGCATTATTATAACGGCGGCAGGATTATTTTTCAAGGGAATTTGCCGCCAAGGGCAACTGTGCCTATACGGCACGCGACAATTATTCAATAGCTTCATATGCCAAAAGTGTTTCCGAGGAAGCTATTGCGATTTGGAATAATTATGCAAATGATAAGCTTGCCGTAATTGAAAGTCTCCGCGGCGTAAACGGGTATGAGCTTTATCCTGAGGACGGAACAATCCTGTACTACGCAGATGCGAGGAAAATGGCGGATAAAGCGAGAAGCCTTTGGCTGAGCTTAAACTTTGCAGGCGAGTATCCGTGCAGCGCAAAGCCTGTACGGTTCAAGCGGAAGAATTATGTACCTATGTTTCCTCCGTATGATTATATAAACACAATCGAAAGTGTTCGCAAACAATTCTTAAAGGTTTTTTCGAAGGAATTTACCGATAAAACGTTGAATCGTGCCGTTGCCGATAAAGAACTGATTGAATATAAAGGCAATGTCTATGTGGTTTGTAAGAAGCGCACGGGCGAAGCCTCTTACAACAGCTGTGTGGACTGCGTCCGGGATGAAGGCAACGGAAAATTTACGGTTGTGATTGCCGTAAAAATGCCGCCAAGCGGCAATATGCTCTATGTTAACCTGCCGGCAGAGAAAAATGCCGCGGAAGAGTTTGTGCTTTCGGACTATCCCTATTGGGAGAAAAGCGAATGATCTTTCCTTTCTAGGGTTAGAAAACATAACGAAATCCTTTCCCGGCAGATGGGAAAATAATGAATCATCTGATTAGAAACAGCCTTTATGATATGAATTTTTCAGATCCCGAGGGGTTATCGGAATTCGTAAAGCGGCTATTTATAACAATAATGTTACCCCTTGTCAAAAACAATTTCAATTTATGCGAACTCGCACCGAGAAGCACAGGCAAGGCGCATTTATATAAGGAAATATCGACTAACAGTATTCTTGTTTCGGGCGGGCAGACAACGGCAGCGAGCTTGTTTTACAATATGAGCAGGAAGTCTGTCGGACTTGTCGGCTTGCGTTGCGTTCGATGAAGCTGCGGGTATCAGATTTAAGAACAAGGACGGCATCAATTGTTTTTGGATTCCGATATCGACAGCAATATCGGCAGCAATAAAAAACGCCTTGCGGTTTTTTTCCCGCATGGGGTATGTTTAAAACATTGCATACCGGGAGGCGGCAAGATACGGCGCGGATATTTACGAAATTAAAAGCACGGAGCGCACGGAAGGAATACTTGGCCTTTGGTGGTGCGGCAGATTTGCAATGCATCTTATATTCTTGTGCACCCCCGCCGGCGGGGCGTACAAAAATGCGGCTAAAGATATGGATGGGCTGCTGAAACTTTAGCATACCGGGCTGCGCGGCATACGCTGCCGCATGGGAAAGTATGGGGAAGCTTATGACAGCTTCGAAAACAGCTTCCCGCAGGCCTTAAAGGCGTATGCACCGCCCAAAGCTGTCCTCTGCGGAAAATGCTTGTCTAAAACACCGTTTCAAGGTATAATATTCCGTGAATAATTGTTCGGAACATGTTTTTTGAAACGGAGGTAACTTTATTAGTGGCAAAAAAACAGAATAATACAAAGCTGCGGGTTATTCCGCTGGGTGGCGTTGATGAGATCGGAAAGAATATGACGGCCATCGAGTACGGAAACGACATCGTGGTTATTGATTGCGGTTCGATATTCCCGCGGGAGGACATGTACGGAATTGATCTTGTCATCCCGGATGTGACATATCTGGAGCGCAATCGCGATAAGGTAAGGGCGTACCTTATAACTCACGGACATGAGGATCATATCGGCGCGCTTCCGTATGTGCTTCCGCGTGTTAATGCGCCCGTGTACTGCACAAAGCTTACCCGTGCGCTTATTGAATATAAGCTTAAGGAGCACAAATTCGACAAAGCGCAGCTGAATACCGTTTATCCGCGGGATAAGGTCAAAATCGGCTGCTTTGAGGTGGAGTTTATTAAAACCAACCACTCCATCGCCGGCGCCGTTGCACTGGCGATTCACACGCCGGTGGGCACTGTTGTCCATACGGGAGATTTCAAGGTGGATTACACCCCGGTGGACGGCGAGGTCATAGACCTTGCAAAATTTGCGGAGCTTGGCAGCAAGGGCGTGCTGCTGCTCATGGCGGACAGCACCAATGTGGAGCGCGAGGGCTACACCATGAGCGAACGCTCTGTGGGCAAGGCGCTGGAGCGCTTTTTCGTTGAGGCGGAAGGCAGGCGCATAATCGTTGCCACCTTTGCCTCCAATGTTCACCGTATTCAGCAGATAGTGGATCATGCCGCCGCCTGCGGCCGCAAGGTCTGCTTTTTGGGGCGCAGCATGGAAAACATTGCGGGCATTGCAAGCGAGCTGGGCGAGCTTATAGTCCCCAAGGATATGTGGGTGGAGCCCGACAGAATAGATTCCATACCCAAGGATAAGCTGGTGGTCATCACCACCGGAAGCCAGGGCGAGCCCATGAGCGGGCTTGCGCGTATGGCAAGCGACGAGCATTCCCGCATCAGGCTGGGCGATCAGGATACCGTAATAATATCGGCAAACCCCATTCCGGGCAACGAAAGAATGGTATCAAGGGTTATAAACAATCTTTTCCGCAAGGGAGTAATCGTAATATACGAGGCCTTGGCGGAAGTGCATGTTTCGGGACATGCGCGAAAAGAGGAGCTCAAGCTCATCCACACCCTTACAAAACCCCGGTATTTCATGCCCGTGCACGGCGAATACCGCCATCTTGTGCAGCATGCGCGTCTGGCGCAAAGCCTTGATATGATGAAGGAAAACACCTTTGTTCCCGAGCTTGGCTGCGCACTGGAAATCGATAAGCAGGGCGCGTCCATGGTCAACGGCATTCCCGCAGGCGCGGTAATGATAGACGGTCTGGGCGTGGGCGATGTGGGCAATATTGTCCTGCGCGACCGCAAACTGCTTTCGCAGGACGGTATAATCATCGTCTGCGTTACCTTCGACGGCACAACAGGGGATCTGCTTTCCGGTCCGGATCTTATTTCCCGCGGCTTTGTCTATGTGCGCGAGTCGGAGGAGCTTATGGAAAACGCCAAGGCCGTTGTGGCCGATTATATCGATTCCCTTCAGAGCGGCCCGCACAGCGACTGGAACAGCATCAAAAACGGCATTAAAAACCGTCTTAAGGATTATGTATTCACCAAAACCAAGCGCAGTCCGATCATTCTGCCGATAGTAATAGAGGTATAACGGCGAATTCGGGCATAAAAGGAGAGTGAACGCAAGTGGCACAGAACAGAAAAAAAGCACCGCAGCCCCCGACGCGCGGCAGAGCCGGGTCGGATAAGGCTAAAAAGGGCGGTAAAAATAAGGGCGGCCTTTGGCAGCGCATAAAAAACGCATGGGGTGCGGCGCACGATAAAATCGACGATCTCAAAAACGACCGTTCCTTTATGCGCACCTGGCGTGTGCTAAGGCCCGTAAGCATACGGCTTATAAGTCTGCTGCTTGTAATAATTATCATTTCCTGCGTGTTCAACACGGTAAACAGCAAAATGTTTGCGCCGGTTGATAAAAACAACAACGAGCCGGTCATGCTTGTGGTGGGCAGCGGCTCCTCCATGAGCGCAGTGGCCAGCAAGCTTCAAAAAATGGGGCTTATAAACTCCAAGTGGGGCATAAAGCTTCTTGCGGATTTCACAAACCGCTCCGGCAAGGTAAAGGCGGGCGAGTATATACTGGATCGCACAATGTCGGCAAACGAAATTTTGGAAATACTCACTCAGCCCTCCCCGGTAAGGCTCACGGTAACCGTTACGATAACCGAGGGCATGAATCTTGAAAGCATTGCCAAGCTGCTGCAGGAAAAAGAAGTAATAGAAAATGCGCAGAGCTTCCTTGAACAGTGCAACGATCTGACCGCCTTTGAAAGCTTTTCCTTTGTAAGCGGGCTTAAAAACAGGCAGAGCGTGCGCTATCAGCTGGAGGGTTATCTCTTCCCCGATACCTATAACTTCTATGTGGGCTCCTCAAATGCTGCCGTAATAAATACGCTTCTTACAAGGTTTTCCGGTGTGTTTACGCCGGATATGCAGGCTAAGGCCGAGCAGATGGGCATGAGCATGAACGAGGTAATAACCCTTGCTTCCATTGTGCAGTCCGAGGGTCTTACAAAGGATTTCAACAAAATATCCGCCGTATTTCATAACCGCCTGAAAGCGGATATGACGCTGGGCAGCGATGCGTGTATACAATATGCCATCAACAACGGCGGCAAAAGAAAACTTGTTCTGACGGCGGAGGAGCTGAATGTGGATTCTCCCTACAATACGCACAAAAACAAGGGTTTGCCTCCGGGACCCGTATGTTCTCCCGGAAAAAAGGCGATTGAGGCGGCGCTCAACCCGGACGCCGATATCATAAACGGTAAGTATTACTATTTCACCCTTACAGACCCCGCAACCGGTGAGTCGGCCTTCTCCAAAACCTACGAGGAGCATCTCAGGATAGTGGAAAAGTGGCGCAAGGCGTGGGAGGAGTACGACAGAACTCATTGATATATGGTTACAAGCAGAAAAACAAGCGACTATCTGCGCGGGCTTATACCGGGGGCGGAATATGTCCGCAGCGAACAGAATCCGGCATTGCCTCCCGAAAGCATGCAGCTGCTTAAAACATTAACGGCGGCGCTTCGCCCGAGGCGAATACTGGAGATAGGCACAAATGTCGGCATGAGCGGCATAACCATGCTGAACGCCTGCGCTTGTGCCGAGCTGTGGACGGTGGAAATGAATGAGCAGACCGCGGCAGCGGCACGGGAGAATTTTTTCGCCGCCGGACTTTACAAGCGTGCGCATGTAATAACAGGGCGCGCGGAAGAGGTGCTGCCCTATATGAGCGGCAGCTATGAGCTTATCTTTCTGGACGGCCCAAAGGGGCAGTATGAAGAGCTTTGCACATATCTGCTGCCCCTGCTTTCGGCAGGCGGCGTGCTGGTTTGTGATAATGTCCTTTTCCGCGGTATGGTCACCGGCGATAAAAAGGTAACAAGCCGCAAGAAAACCTTGGTAAAAAAGCTGGATGCCTTCCTGCACAGCCTTTATGCCGATGAATCGCTTATAACCACCGTTTTGCCGATAGGCGACGGAGTAAGCATCAGCTATAAAAAAGCGGCGGAAAAATAGCCTGTGCTTTTTCCGTTTTGTAAAAATTAAGAATTTCATATATAAAAAAGGAACGGTTTTCCGTTCCTTTTTATATCATACCCGCAGTCGCCGGTGCTTCCGCACGGGAAGCGGCGCTGAATTTTTTATCAAATAAAAATCAAACCAAATATAAAGTCCTCTTTTTGGTACAATTAGTTCGGTATAATAGCCTCGTTGAAAAGATAAGCTGTTCTTCGGAGGTATATGATATGAAGGCTATAAACGAGCTGCTTTATTACAGAGAGATACTTGCTTCCCGTCAGGATTCGCTCTACCGTTGGGTGGATACGCATACGGAGGATGGCATAATAATTCTGGGCTATCCCGTATACAGCCGCACTCTTTTAAGGTTCATAAATGCCGTTTACGATTCCGGCCTGCTGCTGGGCGAGTATGAAGAGGTTATTGCGGAGTATGAAGCTCCGGATATAGATCTGCTGATTGCCGGCGCCGATATGCGCCTTGCACGCGCATTGCTTACATATTATGTCCGCGGCGAGCATTACAACCCCGGCCTGTGGGGCAGGGGCGTTTATAAAAGATGCTTTTTAAGAATTCTTGACAGACTTGAGGAGCTCAGTCATATGCGCACGCTGGCTAAAGTACAGCCGCGCCAAAGGCAGTATGCGCATAACCGTGCCGTAAATGTGCGCAAAGAGCCATCCAAAAACCTGCGGAAAACCGGATAGCGGCTGCTTTTTAGGTGCCGTAAGGCTTCGGCACGGCCGGGATACGGATAAATATAAAAAACATTCCGGGCACTGCGGAATGCCGTGCTTGGCAAAATAATACTGGTTGCAATTGCCTGCGCCGAATTGCCGCTTTTAAGAATAACCTATTGCTCAACAGGCAAAAATAGCTTTACATTAAGTAAGGCGGTGACGGCTTTGGGCAATAAAGTGGATCTGTGCGGAGTGGACACGGGAGCGCTTCCCACGCTCAGCGGCAAGGCAAGCCGGCAGCTGTTTGAGGCGGCAAGACAGGGAGATGCGCAGGCAAGAGAACAGTTTATTTTCGGCAATCTCAGGCTTGTTCTCAGCGTGGTTCACAGGTTTGCCCGCCGCTGCGACAGCATGGACGATCTGTTTCAGGTGGGCTGTATAGGGCTTATAAAGGCCGCGGACAATTTTGATCCCGATATGGGCGTGTGCTTTTCCACCTATGCCGTGCCCATGATAATAGGCGAAATAAGGCGCTATCTCAGGGATAATAACTCCGTGCGGGTCAGCCGTTCCGTTCGCGATACGGCATATAAGGCGCTTCAGGCAATAGAAAAGCTGTCCTTTCAGAACGGACGGGAGCCGACTCTTGACGAAGTGGCAAAGGAAACGGGAATACAGCGCGGAGCAATCGCTGCGGCGTTAGAGGCAATACAGGAGCCGGTTTCCATCTATGAGCCTGTATATCATGACGGGGGCGACGCCGTATATGTGGCGGATCAGCTGGCCGACAGCGCCGCGGATTGCGAAGGCTGGCTTAACAGCATAGCCTTGACCGATGCGGTAAAGCATCTTGAAAAAAGAGAAAAAAGCATCATTTATCTGCGCTATTACAAAGGCCTTACCCAAATGGAGATAGCAGGGGAGATAGGTATAAGTCAGGCACAGGTATCAAGGCTGGAGAAAAATGCGTTGGAGCGCATAAAAAAGCAGATTTGAAATGCTCCGGGTGTTTTATTTAATGCAAAACAAAAATCGTATCAAAAACCGAAATAAAGAAAGCCGCAGGCATTTGCAACCTGCGGCTTTAATAATTCTGTTACAGAGGCGTTCAAAGCATTGAACGGCTATATTTTTCGCGCAAACTCCTTTATTTTGTCAAGCAGCGATTGCCTGACCTTCTCGTTTGAAGTATCCTTGGCAAATATCCGCTGCCGCAGCATATCAAGCGCCGCTTCAAGCTGCGAGGCAAAATCCGGCCGCTTTCGGCTTATCACGCGTTCCCTGCTGCCGAAGGCCACCTGTGTGCCGTCCGGCAGGGAGTATTCGTCGCCGCTGTAAGGCGCCGAGGCGTCAAAGCCTGTATCTGTAAGCCGCGCGGTCAGCTCGTCCGCGCATTTTTCTTCACCGTGGTTTATAAACACGCGCGGATGCCCCTCAAAGCCCTTTATCCAGCGCATAAGCCCGTTCATGTCAGCATGCCCGCTTATTCCCGCAAGGGTATATATACGGGCGTTTACCTGTATTTCCTCACCGAAAATGCGCACATTTTTTTCGCCGTCCAGCAGCCTGCGGCCGAGAGTCCCCTGGCTTTGATATCCCACAAACAGCACCGAGGAATCGCTGCGCCAAAGATTATGCTTAAGATGATGCCGTATGCGTCCGGCATCGCACATTCCGCTTGAGGAGATAATTACCTTGCACCCCGGAGTGTCGTTTATGGCCTTTGATTCCTCCGTTGATTCCGTGGTTATCAGTCCGTCAAAGCTTATGGGGTTTATGCCTTTAGCAATAAGGTTCGCGGTTTCCGCATCGCAGCACATGGCGGTATTGCGGTTAAAAACATTTGTGGCCTTTAAGGCAAGCGGGCTGTCAAGATACACCTTAAACGGCTCTTTTACCAATCGCTCATGGCGTATCTGCCGCAGAAAATACAGCAGCTCCTGAGTTCGGCCTACGGCAAACGAAGGGATAACAACATTGCCGCCGCGTGCAAAGGTTTCGTTCAGCACTGCACTTAAGGAGGCAATGTAGTCAGGTGCCGTCGGGTGTACTCTGTCGCCGTAGGTGGATTCCATAACCACAATATCCCCCCTGCCGGGACACTGCGGGTCGCGCAGAATCGGCTTGCCCGCGTTTCCTATGTCGCCGGAAAAAACAATTTCGGTGTTCTCTCCGTTTTCCTCCACCGTAAGGCGTATGCTTGCAGAGCCGAGCAAATGTCCCGCATCAAAGAATTCCGCGCTCAGCCCCGGCGCTATCTCTGTTTTTTCGCCGTAACGGCAGGCAACCAGCTGCGATATCGCCTTTTCCGCATCCTCCATTGAATACATGGGGGCGGATTCCGGCTGTCCGGCGCGCTGCGCCTTGCGGTTTTTCCACTGTGCTTCCATGGCTTGAATATGAGCCGCGTCCCGCAGCATTATGCCGCACAGCTCCGCCGTTCCCTCGGTTGCATATATCGGGCCGTCAAAGCCGCATGCAGCAAGCAGCGGCAGCTTGCCGGAGTGGTCAATGTGGGCATGGGTAAGAAACACCATGTCCACCGTTTCCGGCTTAATGCCTAATTCGGCATTTACAAAAATATCCTTGCCCTGTTCCATTCCGCAATCGATAAGAATGTTGTATCTGTCCGTGCTCAGCAGGGTGCAGCTGCCCGTAACCTCGTGCGCCGCGCCTATGAACCGTAATTTCATGCTTTCCTCCGTTTTTTGCACCGGCTTTTTAATATTCCGCCGTGCCGGCGATATATCAGCCGTATTACATTTAAGAATTATAACATAACATGCCGGGCTTTTGCAACAGGGCCGTAACGGAAACGGAAGATGCTGCTAACAGATCGCGGGCAGAGAATTATGGTTAATATAGTGCTATGCTATATTACGATTGTGTATTTTCCGCCGATTATTTATGCTGTATAATACCCCCATAGACAAATATTATAAACGGAAAGGATGCCCGCATTGCGGGGGGAAGAATTATGAAAAAATTTATTGCTCTGTTGCTTGCTTTGCTTACCGTATGCGCCTGCTCAACGGCGCTGGCGGCACCGGTCGGCTATGAGTCCGAAAAAAATTACATGTGTGAGGATTTCGAGGATGCCGACAACACCATGATCGGCAAGGAGGATTCTTCGGTTGCAAAGGCCTTTGACAAGCACGATATGGATCCGTACTATTTTGCCGACGGCACCATGGAGATCACTAACGATGGCGAAAACGGCTCCAAGGGTCTTAAGCTTATCCCCGATTATTACAGCGACCTTCAGAACGGCTCCGATGTCATTCTCAGAACCCAGCTTCAGCGCGTCTGCGCAACGCTGGATGAATCCAAACGGGAAGAAGTGCGCAAGGCATGGGGCGAGGCAACCGGCTTTTCCTTCTATGTAAGAAACGAAACCGGCTCCAATGTGCTTTGTGTTCCGGGACTGTTCCTGCAGCTGGGTGAGGACCGTACCCTTGCGCTGGGCGCGGGTCTTGACACCGTGCTTATGGAAAAAGACGGTACTGTTATTGATACAGAGTTTACCAATGGCTGGTCTAATACCTCCGTAATCATTCCCGTTGATTTTGAAGGCTGGTTGATACAGAAAAATATACTGGGCAAGCATGACGATTGGGATACCTGCTGGGGCGCGCAGCCGTGGGAGGACGAAAGCAAGATCGACGACCCTGAGGCAAAGTTTGAAAATGCGGCATTCTTCCAGGTGGATTTCCGTCTGAATGTCAGCGGTCTGGACGATACCGGCTATATCGTCGTGGATTCCTTTGAGCTGCTAACACAGAGCCAAAGCGATGCGACTCCCGCTCCCGAAAACAGCGGAACTCCTGCTGAAACAACAAGCGCCGCAGCCGATAACACCGCTGCGCCTCGAAATCCCTCCAAGGGTTTGGGCACTCCCGTCATTATCATCATTGCCGTAGCGGCTGCTGCCGTAATTGCGGTGGTTGTAATTGTCGTTGTGCGCAAATTAAAGAATAAAGCCGATAAATAGTATAAGCATTGCAGCATAATTATCCGCCGCCTGAACGCGGCGGCAGATACCGGAACGCATACGGAATTGTCTTCCGCCAGCGCTCCGGTTTTTTGATATTTTGCCCCAAAGCCGCTTTTTATGCAAAATTCTGCAATATTAAGGCATAAATCAAATAAACGGCGCAAAATTTCACTTGAAACAAACAAAAATAAGCTGTAAAATATAAATAAGAGTATATCGCGTAATCCTTTGCCTTTGATATAATTGCTTGTTAAAACGGTATAATGCAGCGTTTTATACGCTTTTTCTGGAGGTAAAAATGAAACGATCTGCGGCAATTGTTCTTATGTTTTTGCCCGCACTGCTTTGCGGCTGTATGAAAACAAATATCACGGCCGACCCGTCTGTGCCTGCGGAAAGTGCCGCATCAATACCGTCTGCCGTAAGCACCGGCACGCCGGCGCCGACCGTGCAGGTCACTTCAGTACCCTCTGTTTCGGCGCCTGCCGAAACGCCTTCGCCGGATATAACCCGCCGACCGGAGCTTACTCCGTCGGCTCCGGCAGTCACGCCCACCCCTTTGCCTTCATATTCCCAAGCGCCGGAGCAGGAGGCGGTTATAAGCTTTTGTGAGGATAAATACGGTATGCCCTCTGCGGATTTGCCCGCCTATTCGGAAATAGCCTTTAATTTAAGAGGCACCGTCACTGCCGACCGCCCGCTTGCCTCGGTCACCGTGACCGTCAGGGATAAAAACGGCAAAACGGCGAAATGCACCGTCAGCTTTTCTTCAACAAACATCCGTTCCTACCGTCTGGACGATAAAACCGCAACAAAGGAAAAAACCTCCCCGGACAATGCGGATCTTTTCCGTAAGGGAAAACCGGCAGTGGGGCAATGCTCAATAACGGTCTCGGCACGCTGCATCGGGCAGAAAAGGGATACGGTGCTGCTTAATCGCACCTTTAAGCTTTTGGACAGCGGTAGGTACAACAGGCTCAGCCCGAATAATTTCCGCGACGGCTACTATGAAACGGCGCTTGCTTTTTTCGGCGGTGAGGATTTTCTCTTTGAATTCAAAAACGATAGAGGCCGCGCCATCATTCAGGAAAAAGATTGGGCAAAGAAAAACATAACCGGAGTGAAGGGACCCGACGGCAGGAAGCATTATGTCAATGTAAAGGGCGCACAGCAGTTTGCAAAGGCATATGAATATATGAGCGCAAGCTATGTCCGCGTTCGCAGCGCCGAAGGTGCCTTTGATACGGGAGTCGTGCCGTTAAAAGCCCTTATTGCGGAGTTCAACGGCACCTATGTTTCCCGCTTTGTAAGCGGAAAGCGCTTCATAAGTCACCATGCATACGGCACGGCCGAGGATGTAAACGCTTCGTACAGGGCAAATACAAATGTGCTTAAAAACCGCGATCTTATAAAGGAGGAGGTCGCTTTGCTTGACTATGAAGGCATCCTGCAAAGCGATGGGCAGCGCTATTACAGCTTTGTATATCGCGGAAGCTGCACCGAAATGTGCGCCGGCATCCCCAATACGCTGTCAAACTATATCATCTATGAGCTGTCATACTTCCGCGCGGGCTTCGGCTGGGGCTGCTATTATCCGCATACATCGGATGCAATGCACTTTACTCTAAGCGAGCTTCCGCCTTCGGAGCATGAGCCGGAAAACGGCGGCCTGCGCAAGGTCTACGAGTACATTGATTAAACAGCGGTAAAATAAAGCAAAGCCGTCAGCTTATGACGGCTTTTTCATATTTGGGTTTTCACTTCCTCGCTGCGAAAGCTGCTCCATGGCATCCTGAAGAGCCGATGCTATACGCTGCTTTTCTTCATGCCTATTGGCCTTTTCGTCATACCGCACGCCCTTGCCTATGTGCAGTGTGCGTTCGTGCTTGGAAACAAATACGGGATAAAATGTCACGCATTTGCCGCACCTTTTATAGGCCTCAATGCCTATTTGGGCAAAGCCTGTGTAAAATGCCGCCGGAGCTCCTGACAGCGCGTATCGTCCGTTTTCCTCGGCATTCGGGTTTTCCGGAAACAGCAGCAGCGAATCGCCCTGCGAAAGCACCTTTACCGAGTCCTGCATGGTTTTGAGCACCTCCTTGAGGTTTCCCAAATATACGGGAACCGGGTCAAAGGAATTAAGCGCCCATACCGCGCACCGCGCACATATGCAGCTTAAGAATTTTGCAATAAAACCGGGCAGATGCATTTTTTCAAATGTACCCTTGAGAATATGCTCCTTTGCCTGCCTGTAATCCAACATTTTTGCCTGTACCCACGGACGGAAATAATACGGCAGCTGCGTCACGGCGGTTACCGGGCCGTATATTTCACCGTGGTTGCACACAAACACGGCGGGCAGGTCGTCGTTGTCGACATTTTCCCTTCCGTATACCTTGTGGTACAGCAGCGGCTTCAGGAAAAAAGCAATTATCCTTACGCCGTAGCGCCTGCGGTATTTTTTCACAAGAATATCCGAAAGATATTTCTTCATTTCCGTGCTGCCGCTGCCCTTCTCCAAACGGTGAAGCTTATCCAGCCCCGCACCGTCAAGCGGCTGGCGCAGCGCCTGTATAATACTCAGTATTATAAATATAAGGGGCGCAAGCATGGCACCCAGACCGGATATGCGCATCTGCTCCGGCTGGGAAAACAGCCTCGGCGAAACCATAAGCCACAGCAGCAAAAGCAGCGCCGCAATATTGAAGGCGGCGGACTGCACAAGGTCGGTGGACTGCATAAGCCTGTCAAGGCTGATATCCTCGTCTATCACGCAGCTTACCTGCTTAAAGTTTTCGTTTATTCTGTAAAGCGCGGAATACATTGCCGCAAGCCCCAGTGCAAAAAGCAGGCTCATAAGCAGTATGCGCACTGTATTTCCCAAAGCGGTATAAAGCCGGAAACAGGCAAATATCCAGCATACCGCCCCGAAAATAAAAAGCCCTATGCCGGCATTTCGGGGCAAAACACGCAGAAGACGGTAGAATATAAGCGTGGCACCGCCGGTAAGCCACAGCCACAGCAGCAGCATCGAATACGGCTGCGCAGAATCATTAGCGGATACGCCGGCAACGGTAAGACCTATAAAAGCAAATGCAGCCAGATAAAAGGATATCCCGCAAAAAAGCGACATCATGGAAAACAAGCGGTAGCTTCCGGTTTGCGCCAGAACATTGGGCTCAAGCCGTCTGGGGGAGGGGTGAGTGATCTCGCCCAGCAGCATTACCGTATCGGAGGATATATATCCTATAACGGGAAACAGCAGGGCGTATGACGGCATAAAAAAGCAGCACGCAATGCAGAAGGCGGCGCAGAACACCAGATGTATTGCCGCAAGCGTAACGGTGCGCCGCATACGGCTAAGCTCCTGCGAGGCCGCCCACAGTGCAAGCACACGCTTTAACAGCGTAAGCATCGCAAGTATAAACAGCACGGCACATTCGCTGCGCAAAGCACTGCCCGGATATACTATGAATATCATCACATTGCATACAACGGTTGCAATCAGCAGCAAAAAAACACTCAGGCGCGCCGCGCGGCCGGAAAGCAGGCTGCCCCCGGCAATGCTCAGGCGTATATAATTGAATATAAGGGTCACAAGCAGGCCGGCACCCAATCCGTAAACCGGGTTGCCCATAAGTATGCTGCTGATATATGCATACTCCAGCAGACATATAATGTCAGGCAAACGCCGCAGCATGGCATTGTTTGAAAAGGATATATGTGTTTTTGCCGTGTCGGACATAATTTTTCCGCCTTATGATAGTATAAATGCCTGCATGTTTTGCTTATGCATACAGGCATTCGGCTTTACAGCCTTGCACGGGTTATCCGGCCTTATATAAACAACCTTTTGCGTATGCCGTCCTTCCAGCGGTTGCGCTTGTTAAGCACCAGAAAAAACACAAACAGCACAAGGCAGGGCAGCATGGAATACAGCGACCATATCGGCATAAGCGCAAGCCCGCAGTACAGGTTCACCAAAAGGTTTATGCCTACCGTCAGAATCCCTATGCCCAAAAAGGCGAAGGCACATATCAGCGCAATCGGACGCCGCTTGCGCAGCCAAAGGGAAAATGCAGCGGCAAGAATTGCCGTAAGCAGCACAATGGGCAGTGCAAGGGGCAGCAGCCAGTCTTTTCCGGAGGCGGGCAGCCCGCAGGCTATGCGTATAAGCAGCAGATAGGCACTTGTAGACACCGTATCCAGCGCTATCAGCAGCAGCGCCGAGGGCCTGTGCAGCATCATGGGAATAAGAAATATCACAAAAACATTAAGCAGCGCCCCCGTTACCAGCAGCGACCAGGAAAGCCTGCCGTCCAGAATATCGCAAAACATACACACAACCGCAGGAATAAGCAGCACAAGGCTTATAAGTCCGGCAAGATACCGCCTGTCGATACGGCGGATACGCTCCGCATTGTCGGAATAGGGCAGGGCTTCCGGCTCGGTCCACGGCTTCGCCGGGTTTACAACCTCCACTCCGCACAGCGGGCAGCGCTTTTCCGAAGGCGCAAGCTCTACTCCGCAGTTTACGCAATAAGACATAAAAACAACCTCTTATAAATATAGTTTCAATATACAGCTTCGATTTTTGCTCTGCCCGCAAATAAAAAGCGGGCATACGCGGCGCTATAAAAGCTCCTCGGGGCTTAACGCCGCATAGGAAAATGCGTTTTGCAGCGAATATGTGTTGCTCTCCACGGTTACATGCAGCCCCAGCTGTACAAGCCTTGTAAAAAAGCCGCGTTCTATATCGCTTTCCTCTATGCTTCTTGTAAAGCTTATATTAAGCTTACCGTTATAGCTTACGCAGGCGCAAGCCACGCGGTTGCGGTAAAGCGGACCAAGCAGAAAATATACGCTCTTTACATACCGGCTCATTTCGGGCGGCAGCGTGCATATTCCGAGGTTTGAAACGGTGCTGCTTGTAAGGGTCTCCCCCTGAAGAATAAATACGGATTTCATTATTGCGCTTTTCAGCCCAAGCGGCACAAGACGCAGCGCAATATTCTTTTCCTGCGCAACATTGGTGGAAAACTTTGCGTTAAGCAGCTTTTCGTCGTTTTCCAGCGCCATGTAGCCCCGCACTGCGCGCAATGTCTCCTTAAGGCTGTAATGCCCGAGGGCAGGGTCAATGCCCGGGTTCATATAGGAAGCAAAATTCCGCACCGTGCATGTGGGATAGTACTTTCGCAGGTTTATAGGCACGCATATCTTCACCGGCTTCATATTTCTGCGCAGCGGTACCTTCTTTTCCTGAAGCTCCTGAACGGACTGTATCAGCACCGCCGTCAGCAGCTCGGTAACGGTGGCACCCATTTCCTTTGCCAAAGCGTTTGTTTTTGCCGAATCCAGCATGCCGGTGGTAATATGCATCATGTGCCGGCAATCCGTTCCGGGTATTTTATAAGCCCGCGCTTCGCTCCTGCTCCGCGTGCCGCTGCGGGCATATTTCAAAAAGCTGTCCCCGGTTTCATCCGGCGTAGGTGCCTGATTACAATCAAGGATATCCGCGCTTCTGGGTATAACCGCGCCGTATTTAAGGGTGAGATATTCAGCCGTCAGGGTTTTCAAAAACAGCAATCCGCCGTTTCCGTCCGTCAATACATGAAAAAATTCCACCGCAATGCTGCAATCGTGATACCTTACCCGCAGCATATAATCCTTTTCGCCGTGCAGCTCCATCCGTACACAGGGGTTTGCAACATCCGGCTGCACTGAAAGCGGCGTGTCTATTGTATCCATGTAATACCAAAAGACTCCTCGCCTTAACCGCATTGCAAAGGTGGGGAAGCGCTTCATGCAGCGGTCAAGAGCCTTCTGCAAAACGACCGGGTCGACCGGCTCGCTCAGTACCGCACTCACTCTGAAAAGAGCATTCCAGCTGCGGCTCATTGCCGCCGGGTATATTTTTGCCGCATTGTCCAGCTTCATCCATTTGCGCGGCCTTGCCCCGCTCATCAGACATCCCCTCCGCCGATCTCATCTTCCTTTGCAAGCATCTCCGTTACACAGGGGTTGATAAGCGCTATATACGATCCCTTCATACCAAGCGACCGCACGGTGATAACCCCCGCGCCCTCCAGCTTTTTAAGCGCCGAAGCAATAACCGAGCGTGTAATGCCGTATTCCCTTGCCACGGTGGAGGCATTCAGCAGCCCCGCGGCAACGCCCCTTTCGTCAGCCTGCTCCGCCAGCGATGCAAGCATGGCGCGTGCTGCGGCCCGTTCCGTATAGGAAAGCGAGGCAACTGCCTGAACGGCGGCGCTTTTTCTGCGCGCCTCCTTTTCCCGCGCCGCTTTTTTTTCATTGTATACCGCTATGCTGCACAGCAGCGCAAGCATTTTGCAAAGGGAAAGATACAGCTCATCGCACTCTCCGTCATGAGTGCATATCAGCGTGCCTATGCGCTCCGAGGCATAAAACAGAGGAAAAACCGCGTGTGTGCGTTCATCAAAATTACAGCTTCCCTCATTGAAAGGGCAGATGCCTGCTTTGTCCACGCTTACACGCTCGCTTTTCAGCCCTTCAAGCCGGTACGCCACCCGCCCCGCCGTAAGCGGGTCGCTCAGCCTGCATGTGCTGCCGGGCAGACAAACGCTGCATTTAAGCGGCGTCCCGGAATCGTCCAGCACATGAATATCGGAATCCAGCAGCTCGCGTGCCAGCCGTCCTATGCTGTCCAGAACGATCTCGCCCTCAAAGCCTTCAAAATAACGGCAGATATGCGTCACTGCCTTAAGCATTTGCTCACTGTTCATAGCCTACCGCCTTAAAGAATATATTTTGCAAGGTCGCGCTTTTCACCGCTTTTGCCCAAATGCAGGTTTACATATTCGGTATCCACGGTCACCTTCTGCGGATGGAGCGCATCGGCCGAAAAGCTTATTTCGTCAAGCAGCTTTTCCATCACCGATACCAGCCTGCGCGCGCCGATGTTTTCGTGCACCTCGTTTTCGTTGTAGGCATAGTCCGCCAGTGCGTCCAGCGCCTCCGGGGTAAACTCAAGCTCCGCTCCGTCCGTTGCAAGCAGGGCGGTATACTGCTTTGTCAGTGCATTATCGGTGCCGGAGAGTATCCGGCGCATATCCTCGCGCGTCAGCGGCAGCAGCTCCACTCTCAGCGGAAAACGCCCCTGCAGCTCCGGTATAAGGTCATTTATTCGCGCCACCTGGAATGCGCCCGCGGCAATAAACAGAATATAATCGGTTTTTACCGGCCCGTACTTTGTGTTTACGGTGCACCCTTCAACAAGGGGAAGAATATCGCGCTGTACTCCCTCGCGGGATACTGCGGGGCCGCTTCCGCCTCCGCTCATTGCTATCTTGTCAATTTCATCAATAAAGATTATTCCGTCCTGCTCCGCTCTTTCAAGCGCCTCCGAAATCACGGCGTCGTTGTCCAGCAAGCGGTTCAACTCCTGCTGCGCGATTATTTTCCGCGCCTCCTTCACGGGAACACGACGCTTCTTTGTGCGCTTGGGCAAAAGCCCGCCCAGCAGATCTCCCATGTTCACCTCAGGCTGCCCCGGAACCTCGCTGTTCATGCCGACAGGCTTGTCCTCAACCTCTATTTCAATAATATGCTCCTCAATAACGCCGCTCTCAAGGTCGGCAATAACGGCGTTCCTGCGTGCGGCGGCGTCCTCGCCCTCCTTTTGCTTGCGAAGGGGAAGCAGAATATCCACCATACGGTTCTGTATCGCCTTGTCAAGCTTTGTGCGCATCGCTTCCGTTTTTTCGCTGCGCACAAGCCGTATTGAGGCCTCAACAAGCTCCCGCACCATGGAATCCACATCGCGGCCCACATAGCCTACCTCGGTGTACTTGGTCGCCTCCACCTTCACAAACGGTGCGCCTATTATACGGGATATCCGCCTTGCTATTTCCGTCTTTCCCACGCCGGTGGGCCCGCTCATTATTATGTTTTTCGGGGTGATTTCATCCCGCTGTTCAGGGGCAAGCTTGCTGCGGCGATAGCGGTTGCGCAGCGCAACGGCCACCGAGCGTTTGGCGTCCGCCTGCCCGATAATATATCTGTCCAGCTCTTTAACAATCTGGCTTGGAGTCATAGAAAGCATAGAAAGTACCATTCCTTTCTTCTGTTTGTATGTTTTCGGTATTTTTAATATTTGCCGTCCGTCCCGTCCGCGGCCGCGATAAAATGGTCCCGCACGCAGCTGCGATAAAATGTATCCCGTCCGCGCCTTGCGTTAAACGCAGGGGTCAAAACGGCGCGTTATCATCATTCCTTTGGCAGTGCGGGTGCGACATCCAGCTCCTCAAGGGTAATGTGGTCATTGGTAAACACGCATATCTCACCGGCTACCTTAAGAGCCTCGCGTGCAATTTCGGCGGCGCTCATATCGGTGTTGCGTATAAGCGCGCGCGCCGCAGCCAAAGCATAGTTTCCGCCTGAGCCTATGGCAACCACTCCGCCGTCAGGCTCTATAACCTCTCCCGTTCCGGAAAGCACCAGCATGCCCTCGGACCCAGCAACTATCATCATGGCCTCCAGCTTCTGCATCACCTTGTCCCGCCGCCAGCTCTGCGCCAGCTCCACCGCCGCACGGTAAAGGTTGCCCGAATACTGCTCCAGCTTTTGCTCAAACATATCGCAAAGGGCAAAAGCATCCGCCACGGTGCCGGCAAAGCCGGTAACAACACTGCCGTGGTATATCCTGCGCACCTTTACCGCGCCGGATTTGAATATCACGCTTTGTCCCATGGTAACCTGCCCGTCGCCCGCTACGGCGCATTTGCCGTTTCGCAGGACGCCCACTATCGTTGTGCCTTCAAGCTGCATTATTAAAACCTGCCTTCCTGTCTGTGCCGCTTAAACGAAAACGCGGCCCGCATCGTTGTCTGTTGTTGATTTTTCATAAATTGCGCTTTTGCTTTGCCGTACAGCCAAAGCGTGCGCATTTGCCGCTCTTTTTATCGACTGTGTTCATTCTATCACAAAATCACCGCCGTAAAAGCATTTTGACAAAATATTCAGAAAATATTTACAACCTTGTTCTGCGCCGCAGGCCTTTGCGGCATCAGCGGCGCGGCCCTGTGTCCGAAAAAGGCATATTTAATGCAAAAGTGCGGCTTTTGCTGTATAAAACCTTGCATAAACCGCCATTCTAATATCGCATTTATATTTATTTTTCGGATATGACAATACGGATATAACGGACATAAACAGCCGGACAGCAGCAAATTCGCAAAGGAGATGCAAAATGAAAGCAGTTATTCTTGCCGGGGGCAGAGGGGAGCGCCTGCGCCCGCTTACCTGCTCCCGCCCCAAACCTCTTGTTGATTTTATGGATGCAGCCGTGCTTGACGCAGTAGTAAAAATGCTCAGAAAGAACGGCATCGGGGATATCATACTCACCTGCATGCAGTGCAGCGACAGCTTCGAGGGCTTCGCTTCGCGCCGGGGCATAACCGTTGTAAAGGAGCCTATGCCATTAGGAACGGCGGGCGCCGTCAAAAACTGCGCCGAAATGCTCACGGATACCTTTGCCGTGGTAAGCGGCGACTGCATATCCGATATGGATATTAAAAAAGCCGTCCAAGTGCATGAAAAGCTGGGCGCCGAGGCTACGCTTCTGCTCATAGAGCCGTCAACGCCTACGGATTTCGGGGTGGTCAGTCTGGACGAAAACGGCTATGTCACTTCCTTTAAGGAAAAGCCGGCGTGGAGCGGGGTGGATTCCCCGTACTGCAATTCCGGAATATATATTCTGGAGCCTTCGGTGCTAGATATTGTTAAGGAAAACACCTGTGCTGATTTTTCGCAGGATGTTTTCCCCGCAATGCTGGAGCAGGGACGCAGCATTGCCGGGGTTCCCGATTCCGGCTACTGGTGTGATATAGGCGACGAGCAAAAATACAGACAGGCTCATTTTGACGCTCTTGACGGCAAATGCGGTCTGTTTAGCGCGGGAATAAGCAAAAAGGCGTATATAGGCCGCAATGTGATAATCACGCCCCCCGTTTATATAGCGGACGGCGCGGAGATACGGGGCCGGAGCATTATAGACAGCTATACCGTAATAGGAAGGGATTGCCGCATAACCGATTCCCATATCCGGGCAAGCGTGCTTTGGCGGCGCGTACGGGCCGACAGAGCGGAAATAACCCACAGCATAATATGCAGCGACACCGTGCTTGAGGAGGGCGCGTCCGTTTCTGCGGGCTGCGCGGTGGGCGAGCAGTGTACGGTGGGAAGATATGCGCGCCTGTTGCCGGGCTGCCGCCTTTGGCAGGGCGTAACGGTGCAGGCGGAATGCAGCGTGAGCCGGGATGTCCGTGCTCCCGCAGAGGTAAAAAAGCAAAGCGCCGAGGCTCTTGGGAATACTATCTTAAGCGACGGAGCCTTCGCAGGGCTGTTTAATGCCGCCAGATGCTTTGCGCAAAACAAAAATACCGTTGCCGTAATTCCGCAATCGGAGGGCAGCGCACAGGCCGCTGCTGCCGCCGCTGCCTGCGGCGCACTGCTTGCCGGGTCGCGGGTGCTCTTTTCTTCGCCGGGCAGCATGGGTCAGGCGCGCTTTTTCGTGCGGGAATATGCCGCTCAGGGCGGAATAGCGCTGTGCGTCCGGGACGGCGGCATCAGCGCCCGCTTTATGGATAAGCACGGTCTGCTGCTTTTGCCGCAGCAGCTGAAAAGCATCACCAAACAGATGAATTCCGATTGCCCGCCATTTGGGCAGGGCGGCTCCGTTGTCTTCCGGCAGGCAAGGGGCGCATATCTCGGGCGGCTGGCCGTTCTTGCCGGCAGGGCGCGGGGAGTCGGTGTTGCCCTGTGGGGAGATGCTCAGGCGGCGCTTTTTGTGCAGCAGGCCGTAAGCAGCGCGGGAATACGCGCGGAAACTGCATTAAACGGAAACGGGCCGGAGCAGCTTGTAAAGCGGGGCTGCATATTCGGAGTGAGCGTGGCGGGGGATTTCACGGTGCGCGCCGTAAGCGACGAAAACGGAAAAAAGCTGTCCTATGAACAGCTTTTAAGCCTGCGCGCGGTGCTTTGCCGCCATTGCGGGCTTCCGGCCGTGCTGCCGGGGGATTGCTCCCAAGCAATACGGGATACCGTGCAAAGCGGGGGCGATACGGTAATTTCGCAGGGCAATACCGCTGATGATGCCGCGCGGGCACTCATCGGGCAGTGCGGATTGCGCAGCAGCGGCGCGGAAAAGGCGGCCTTGCTTTTAACGGATGCCGCAGCCTTTGTGCTGGCCCTTGCCGATTGCGTAACCGTATTAAATAAGCCTGTAAGCAGCCTTGTAAACGGTGCATCTGGGGATTGCCGCCTGTGGGTGCGCTGCCCGGACCGTCTTAAGGGCAGAGTCATGCAGCAGGTGCGCGCAAAAAGCAATTCGTCGCAGGTAAAATGCGTGCCGGACGATTCCCTTGCCGTTATCCGCGTGCATGCAAACGCGCTGTCGCAGGAGTTTGCAAGGGAGCTTGCCATGGATATGCAGGCGGTCATTGACGAAACCGTGCGCCACGGTCAAAGCTGATAAAAGCCGGTATGCGGCAATACGGAAATTGTAAAAAAGCAATAAAAGCAATAATTTCAAATAATTCTGAAAGAAACGGAGCAAAACAGATGAGAAACAGGATCATCAGCGTGTTTGCCCTAACGGTGCTGGCGCTTGTGATGTGCCTTTCAACGGCGCAGGCGGCATCGTTAAAACGGGGCAGCAGCGGGGACAAGGTCACGCAGCTTCAGCAAAAGCTTAAAAACTGGGGCTATTACAGCGGCAGTGTGGACGGGATATTCGGTTCCGCAACCGAAGCCGCCGTAAAAAAATTTCAAAAGAAAAACGGTCTCACCGCCGACGGCATAGTGGGCAAGGCCACCGCCGAAAAGCTGGGGCTTCAGCTTTCCGGCGGTCAAAGCGCGGCATCGGGCGATGTGGACTTAATAGCCCGCGCCGTTTACGGCGAGGCAAGGGGCGAGCCCTACGAGGGGCAGGTGGCCGTTGCCGCCGTCATCCTGAACCGCGTGCGCTCGGCCTCCTTTCCAAATACGGTGTCCGGAGTAATATATCAGCCCGGAGCCTTTGACGCAGTAAGCGACGGTCAGCTTTATCTTACGCCGGATTCCGCCGCCTACCGCGCCGCGCGCGATGCCATGGCGGGATGGGATCCCACAGGCGGCTGCATATACTATTACAATCCCAAAACCGCCACATCAAAATGGATACGCTCCCGCCCAGTTATGCGTACCATCGGCGATCATGTGTTCTGCACATGAAAAATTAAAACCCGCCTCTGCAATAATGTATCGATACCGAAAACGGAGGAAATATGGAGAATAACAGCAGCAATAAAAATATCGGCAATGAAAGCGGCAGTAAAAACGGCAAAAGAACCGTAAGCCGCTGCATAACGGCGGTGTGCGCCCTTGCGGGGCTGTGCGCCGTGCTTGCAATAGGGGCAATCGTGCAGTGCCAAAGGCTGACACAGGCGGAGCGCACCCTGCGCGCGGGCTATGAAAACAGCCTGTACTGCACAATGGACGGGCTTAATACCGTGTATAACGAGCTTTGCAAGGCGGAGCTTACCGCAGACCGCAATTATAAGCGCGAGCTGTACCGCGAGATCAGCGCTCAGGCGGGTGCGGTGCTGCCCCGTATAGCCCAGCTTCCCATATCGCAAAGCTCCATTCAGAACAGTGAACAGCTGCTTAATCATATTTCCGATTACTGCGGCTTTCTTGCAAAAAACGAACAGGAGCAGCAGGAGGAAAAAACAAATATAGCGGCATTAAGGGAAAGCTGCGGGAAGCTGTATGCGGCTTTGGACGGCATAGACGGTGATCTTCGCGGCGGCACGGATGTTTTTTCCGCAGAGGAGGCGGAAAAAACCGATACTGCATGGCAGCAGGCGGAGGCGGACGGAGTAAGCTATCCAGCGCTTATCTATGACGGCCCGTTTTCTCAGGCGGAGGATATAGGCAGGGCGCGCACCGAGCGCCCCGAAGCAACGCAGCAGGAGGCGGCGCGCACGCTTGCGGCCTTTATGGACGCCCCCGTGTTTCAGGGGCGCTCCGAGGGCAAAATCCCCGTTTATATCTTTGCGCAAAACGAAAAAAGCGCGGCCGTAACGGTTCGGGGCGGGCTGCTGCTGTGGTATATCGACGCAGGGGAGCAGCCGGAGGGCGAGGTAAGCGTGCAGCAGGCGCGGCAAGCGGCGCAAAGCTTCCTTGAGGCGGCAGGCTATCAGGGCTTTGAGGCGGTGTTCTCCAGCAGCACATCACAAAGCGTAGTATTCAATTTCACGCCCCTTTTGGAGGAGGCGGCCGTATATCCCGATCTCGTAAAGGTGCGGGTATCTCTTTCAAGCGGAAGGGTAATAGGCTTTGAGGGAACGGAATATGTTGTAAACAACCGTGAACGCAAGCCGGAAGAGCCAACCGTTATGCCCTCACAGGCGCGGGAAAAGCTCAGCCCGGAGCTCAGCGTGGAGCGCGTCCGCCTCAGTATAGTGCCCAAGGGCAATTCCGAGGTGCTTGCGTGGGAGTTTTACTGCCTCAAGCAGGAGGATAAATATGTGGTTTATATAGATGCAAAAACCGGCAGTCAGGTGCAGATGTTCCGCATAATTAACACCGATAACGGCGAAATGGTAATATAGCCGGCAAGACGATCCTTTCTGCGGTTGTGGAATATGTGCGCGCAATATGCTGCATAAAAGCATTTTGGTGCATTGCCGCGCCCCGTGCGGCGGGCGCTCGGCCCGCCTTGCGCGCCCCGTCCGGCCCTGCGGGCCGGCCCCGGGTTCCCCGGGGGCCGCACTTACGCCGCCCGCGGCTTTTGTGCACATGCCGCCGTATCGCGCCGCCGTTTCTTATAAAAAACAGATAACCCTGCCGCATCAAAAGAAAATAAAAGAAGCGGCGGAGCTTTTAAGCTCCGCCGCACTTTGTACTCCGCAGAGTGTTTCGGCATTATGCCGCTTACTGTTTTTTTATCAGACGGTATTTCTGCGGAGCTTTGGAGGAGGGAACATTGAAGGTCAGCTCAAAGGTTCCGTCTGAAGCGTCATACCATGTTTGCCAGTAGTCGTTGCCGTGCACGCCCTGCTCAAGCTCATGCCAGGCGCCGTCCCTTTCAAATTCCAGGCGCCAGCCGGAGTATCCGCTTACGCCGCTTATCGTAACGGGCACATATCCCGTTCCGCCCGCAAGCGTAAACTCGGCGGCCGTGCCGCTTTGGCGGTTTTCCGCTCTTATCAGGGGCGTGTACAGCCGTTTTACCGTGCCGGCGGAGGCGGAAACGGACAGGCTGCTTTGTGTTGCATATGTATAGGGCATGTGCCATGTGTTCCATTTTTCCGGGTCTATGGAAGCAAGATATTCGCTTTGCGACCAGCAATCCTCACGGTGCGCCGGAAGGTTAAAATATATAAGCGTAAAACTCACCGTGCTGCCGGCCTTTATAATTCCTCCCGCTTCCGTGGGCGGGTTCAGCTCAAATCCGGCACCCTCCCACGAAAGAGAAGGAGAAACATAAACCCCGGTGGTTCGCACACTGAAGGAGGGGGAGGTGTATTCCTTTCCGTTTATCACGGCGCGGTATTCCTTTATGCCTATGGCCTTGTTGCCCTTGCTCTGCCCCCGTTCCGCTCCTAAAAATGCAAACCATGCGTCCTCTCCGGGCATTTGCACCGAAAGCATGGAATTCATATATCCCGGAATTCCGTCAACGGCGGGCAGTGCAAATACGCCTGCTGTTTTTGTTTCTCCTGCATTAAAGCTTACAGGTCCTTCGCTGTTGCCTACGGCCATCGTGTCCCAATAGTCGTAGTTGTATGTGTCTGCGCCGAACTGGTAAAACCACATTCTGTCATAGCTTACATCCCCGCTGAATGTGTAGCTGAAGCTTTGATAAGCCATGGATATATCATCGGTGCGCGGCGTGCGTACGGAGATGTCAAATGCAATCTTGTCGCCTACCTTGCCCGTATAGAACACCTCCGAAAGGCAGGGCCCGTGATTTTTGAAAAATGTCTTCATTCCCTTCACACGCCCCGTGCCGCCGGCAAAGGTGTAACCGAGAAAATCCGCGCCCCCGATGTTGGTCGTCCAGTTGTATTTTTTGCCGTCCACGCGGGAATACAGCCCGAAGGCGCATATGTCGCCCATGGAGCAGTGCGTGTAGGACCGTGCGGTATCGTAGCAAAAGCTCTCTCCGTAGGCCCCCAGCGAGCAGCTTTCCCATTGCTGCTGCCCGCCCCACCCGGCAAGGCAAAGCTGCGAGTGCGTAACGCTTTCAATGCCGCCCCAGCGCGCATAGGAAACGCAGAAATCATAGCTTACGCCGGAATGCGCCGGAATTTCTATCACCGTGTAGCAGTGATACCAACGCCCCTCCCAGTAACGCCGCGGCGAGTCAGAGGCTACCTGAGCATCATAGTAGTGCCAGTTTCGGGTTATCTGCACTGCATGCCCCGTAGGCTCCCCGGTAAGGGGGTCAAGCAGCATCGGGGTGGGGCCGGTAACGCTCAGCGGCTGCTCTTTAACAAACTGCACCGGTATTCTTACCGCCCTGTCCGAGTCGTTTTTAAGGGTAAAGCGCACCTTTTCGTATGTATCAAGGTCCTTTTCCGTAAGCTCTCCCTCCACGGGGGAAAACGCATTGTTTACGTCCACGGAAATAAACCCGTGTCTGGCATCAAAAGCCGTTTTTTGTTTTTTTGAGCGCGGAGAAAGCTGCTCCGCCTCCGCTGTCACCGCCTCCATAGCCCTGTAAAGCGGTACCGGGTCGGGCTCCGAGGTCTTTGGCACAACAATAACGCCGAAGCCGCCGAATTTGTTTTTTGCAATGCGCTTTACCGTGCTTCGCGCAGTTATGTATCCGTTTTCCCAAAACAGCCTTGCGTCGCTTCCAGATGGCGCTATAACGGTATAGCTGCCGTATTTTCCGCAAACAAACGCACTTGCGCCGTCCTGAGAAACGGTGCATTCATCCCCCTCCTGCAAATAAAGCTGCATTGTAAGCTCAATGTTTTCCAGTCGCCTTTCCGCAGGGGATACTTCAATATTCATAGAAAAGAACTCCGGTGTCAGCATCACCTCAAAGCGCCCGGTTATATCGCCGCGCTCTTTGTTTTGCAGATACATCACATCGGCGCGCTGAATAAACCGCCCGGATTCCAGGATACGGGTGCTGTTTGTTCCGCCCTCCGAAGGCACGACCTGATTCAGAGCGTAATCCTTACCGTCCAGCTTAACGGAGTATTTAGTAACCGTTCGTGGCATTGAGGCGATCAAAGCCTCGGCCGCGGCGGAATCCTTCTGCGCAAGCGGCGTGCCGTACGCACCGAAACGCGCAAGCCCGCCGGTTACCGCGCTTATGCTCAGTCCGTAACGCCCGGTGGAGGCATAAAGCTCCTTTCGTCCCGCAGCACCGGGTTGCCCGTTTTCGCCGTGAGAGAAATAGCCGTCCGGCCACCATATGTTGGAGTAATCATATTCGTAAGCACGCTGAGTAAAGGTGTCGGTTCCGCCGTTCACATTTGGACGGCTGTCGGTAACAGGCGCGGTTTCCGATTCCGCAGGCAATACCGCAGAGGGGGATGCGCCGGGGGCGCAGCCTGAAAGCATAATTGGGATAAGAGCAAAAGCCGTCATTTTCATAAGCCTGTTCATACAGCTCTCCTGTTCCCGCTTTGCCGCCGCGTTTTTATGTATGCGGCTTTTATGCAAAACGGTTTTTATTTTGTATGCTAAAATTATATCATGCGCCCTTTTGCGTATAAACTGATAATATTAACCCCAATAAGCACTATAATAACCGAAAAGGCGGTTTTGACGGCTTTTCTTAAAAACAGTGTTTTTGTGCTGTACCGTTTTGTATCATAACAATGCATTTAAGGTGTGTTGGGTATGAAGACCGCATATATGGCAGCTCTGAAATCCGCTTTTGAGAATTTTAAAATAAATTTTACAAATATACGGTTGCCTATACCGACATAATGGTATATCATTATACATGTTTTTCATGCGCGATTTTCAGGTCACGCGCGGCTTGCCGAAAAAGCGCGCTTAAAAGCAGCCGGGAAACAGTCGGGACTCCGCAAAAAAGGTCGGAACGCCGGGTTGCATTTTTATAAAAAGATCAAAAATCGACATAATAACATAAACAGGGGAAAAGGCTTATGAATAAATACGGTAAAAGTAAAAACAAAAAGGGCTGGCCGATAGTGGTCATGGATATATTGCTCATAGGTGTTGCGCTGGTGGTGTTTTCACTGTTCCATCATGTCCTGCCCAGAGAGGCGCAGGGCCCGTCCGGAACGGTGGGAACCATTACGATTCCAAAGCCCACGGCGGCAAATACGCCCAATACTCCCGCTCCGGGAGAAACACTAAGCCCCGATCAAACGCCGCAGCCGGAGGATCAGGGGCAGTTCGGCGCAAAATTTGCCGATAAATTCAGTCAGGACGGCACCGTTACCCATACGGAAAATCAGTACAGAAGCCGCGATATTTATATCGAGATCAGCACCCGTACCACCCAAGTGGATAAGGGCAATGTTGTGTATCATGTTGCGGATATCTATATCCGAAACACAGAAAACTTTAAAACCCGGCTTGCAAAAGATAAATTCGGTCAGGGCTTTACGGAGGATGTTCGCAAGCTCACATACGAATCGGGCGGTATAATCGGCTTAAGCGGCGATATGTCCTCCAAGACCCGCGGCGGCATAGTAATCAGAAACGGTGTGATCTATCAGGAAAAGCCCTACCGCGATGTCTGCGTGCTTTATCATGACGGCACAATGGTTACTTATTTTGAAAAGGATTTCAACATGGAATATGCAAAAAGCAACGGCGCATATCAGGCGTGGGATTTCGGGCCCCGTCTGCTTGATGATAACGGCGAGGCGCTTACCGAGTTCAACAGCAGGGTTACTACCTATAACCCCCGCTCCGTAATCGGCTATTTTGAGCCGGGACATTACTGCTTTGTGACAATAGACGGCAGACAAAGCGCCTCCGTGGGAATGACAATGAAGCAGACCGCGCAGCTTATGCATGATTTGGGTTGCCGGGCAGCCTTTAATCTGGACGGCGGACAAAGCGCCGTAATGTCGCATAATAACGGCGACGGCAACTGGGAAAACGACTTTGTCAATTCACCCTCCGGCGGCGGCAGAAAGCTCAGCGATATCCTTTACATCGCGGAAGCCGGCGCTTAAACGCAAAAGACGGCAGGGGCAAATATCATAAAAATATAAAAAACAGAAGGCGGCATGCCTTCTGTTTTTATGTTCGCCGCGCAGATATGCGGAACAATCACTGCTTTTATGCTTTTTGAAATAAACTCAGCCGAACAATCCGAAGAACCAGGAAAGAAAGCCGGTAGACTGCAAAAACAGTATAAACATCATAACGGGCGCAATATACCGTATCATAACGCGGTACAGCTGCTTGCGGCGGAATTTTTCCCCGTTTCTCTCCATTTCGCTGCACACATAGTCCGGCGTCATTACCCAGCCCAGCAGAATCGTGGAAATAAGGGCTATAAACGGCATCATAACGCTGTTGCTTATGTAATCCATAATATCAAGCAGCTGTCCCTCCGTTCCGTTGGGCAGCTTTACATTCACATAAAACAGGCTGTAACCAAGGGCAATAACGGCGGAGGCTGCAAGATAGATTGCCGACAGCACCAAAACGGTCTTTTTACGGCTTGTACGGAAAATTTCCATGCAGTTTGCGGTAATGGATTCCAGCACCGATATGCAGGAGGTAAGGGCTGCAAAAATTGCGGTCACAAAAAACAGTATTCCAACAACCGTGCCCGCCTTGCCCATGGCGGCAAAAACCTTGGGCAGGGATACAAACATAAGGCTGGGCCCCGCGTCCATGCCCTCCGTGCCGGAGAATACAAATACGGCGGGGATAATCATGGCGCCCGCCAAAAAGGCCACTCCCGTATCAAACAGCTCTATGCGGTTTACCGCCTTGTTCAGGTTGACCTCCGGCTTTACATATGAGCCGTAGGTTATCATAATTCCCATGGATACGCTTAAGGAAAAGAAAAGCTGACTCATTGCATCCAGCAGAATCTGAAAAAAGCGCGAAACGGTCAGGCCTTCAAAATTCGGCGTAAGATAGTATAAAAAGCCTTCCCAGCCCGTGCGGGGCTGCCCCGAAGCGTCCGCAGAGGACAGCGTAAGGGAGTATATCGATATTGCTATAACCAGCACAAGCAGCACCGGCATCATCCACTTTGAAACCCGCTCAATACCGCTTTCAATGCCGTTATACACAATAAATGCGGTAACCGCCATAAATATAAGCGCGTATATTACCGGCGAGGTGGGGGAAGTGATAAACGAGGTAAAAAAGCCGTCCCCGGCCGCCGCCTCCGCCTGCCCGCTTATATACAAAACCGCGTATTTTGTTATCCAGCCGCCTATAACCGCATAGTATGTCATAATTATTACGGGCACAAGAAAGGTCAGTATCCCCAGAAATTTGAATTTCGGGTTCATCTGCGCATATGCGCCTATCGCGCTTTTTCTCGTGCGCCGCCCTATTGCAATATCCGAGGAAAGCAGGGTAAAGCCGAAGGTAACAACCAGTATCAGGTATATTATCAGAAACAGGCCGCCGCCGTCCTTTGCGGCAAGGTAGGGGAAGCGCCATAAATTTCCCACGCCCACCGCGCTTCCGGCTGCTGCCATAATAAATCCCAGCTGTCCGGAAAAATGATTTGATTTTTTTGCGTTTGCTTTTTTCTCCATACAATATACATCCTGCAATTCTATTATGTGTACATAAAAATTTTTTTGCTTAAAATCGGGCATCGGCAGCGTGCTTATGCCAAGGAATTATTATTTAAGAAACCTGCTTGCCGCCCCTGTCGGCATTATTCCGCGTCCGCCGCGCTTCCGGCGGCGCTCGCGGCATCTCTTTTCGCGGCACACCGGGAAAAGAGCGCCGAAACCAGCGGAGATACTGTCAGCGAGCACACTATCGCCGCCGCCCCCGTCATGGGAGCGGAAAGGCCGGAAAGGCCGGAAATACCGGCAAGCGTTATAAGCATGGCGCATATAACGCTTGCCCACGCTCCGTAAACATTCATGCCCTTCTTAAGGCGCACTCCCCACAGATACGGCCCTATAAACGCACCGCTCACCGCGCCCCAGGAATAGGACATCAGGTTCACTATCGCATCGGCGTTTGAAAGCGCCAGCGCTGCCGAAGCGCCTATCAGAATAACGCATACCCCGCGCAGCACATTTATGCTGCTGCGGCCTCCGTCCTTCTTTTTCAGTATATCCACGGAAAAGCTGGAGGCGGAAGTAAGCACAATGGAGGACAGTGTGGACATGGAGGCGGACAGCACCATAACCGCAATTATGCCGAAAAGCACATCGCCCGCAGCCCCCAGCGGCGTAAGCACCTGCTCCAGTATCCGGGGCACCACAAGGTCGCCGTTTGGTTTCCCGGAGGCGTCAAGCGGCATTGAGCCGTGCATATATACCCGTCCGAAGGTGCCTATAAGATAGGAGCCCACCGCAATGATAAGGGAAAATACCGTGGAAATAACCGTGGCCTTGCGTATTTCTCTCTCTCCCTTTATGGCGTGGAACTTGTGCGCCATCTGCGGCAGCCCCCATGCCCCCAAAGAGGTCATGATTATCAGCGCCGCAAGCTCCGGTGAAAAGCAAAACAGGCTGTTAAGCGCCTGTCCGGCTTCCCCGCTTTGCCTCTCAAGCTCCGCCATGCCGCCTGCAAACCCGCCGATTTCGGGGTTGAATATAATAAGGCAGGTAACGGCAATTATGCCTATAAGCATTATCATGCCCTGGATAAAGTCATTTACGGCTGCGGCAAGATAGCCTCCCAGCACGAGATAAACCGCAGTCAGCAGCGCCATTGATATTATAACGGCGTTAAAGGGCAAATTAAAAGCTCGGTCAAACAGTATGCCCAGCCCGGAATATACGCTTGCGGAGTAGGGAATAAGAAAAATAAACATAATAAGGCTTGCGGCCCTGCAAAGCAAAGGGGAAGAGTAGCGGTTTTTGAAAAATTCCGGCATGGTTGCGCTGTGATAGCGCTCCATGGCGCGGTATGTGCTTTTGCCCAGTATCAGCCATGCCGCAAGCGTGCCGATAAGGGCGTTGCCTATGCCTATCCATACGGAGGAAAGTCCGTATTTCCAGGATACGCTGCCGCCGTAGCCTATAAACACTACGGCGCTGAAATATGTGGTGCCGTATGCAAAGGCGGAGAACCAGCCGCCCAGGCGTCCGCCGCCCAGCATGAAGTCCTCCGTGCTTTTGATTTTTTTGGCAGAAATTATGCCCGTTGCCGACATTGCGGCAACAAAAAGCAGTAAAATGCCGTAACGAATAGCAGTATTCATTTTTTCCGTCCTTCCGTGCTTCTGCTGCTGTAATATGCACTTGTTTTGTTCTGCAAACCGAAATACCATTATACAGCTTAGAATTATATCCGTTCCCGGTGGCTTTGTAAAGGGATTTAACAGTTTGTACACAGCTGTTCGCCGTTTTTTCATACTTTATTTACCGTTTGTCTGTTGTATTTTTCACGCATACGGTTATAATAAAGGCGTAAAGAATGAGGCGGCGATGAAGAACAGGCGTCGCAGCCGCGTTTGTACAATCCTCCTACTAATATACCCCCTATCGGAAGGGCCGCCGCAGGGCGGCCTTTTCCGTTTTCAAAGTGTATTTTTTTCAAAAAATTTTTTCAAAAATTTCTGCTGCATTTTTATGCGCTTTTTTTGCTGTTTTTGATGCGTTTTTTACTGTTTTTTTCACTGTTTTTTCGCAATTTTTTTCTTTTGAAAAAGTCGATGGCACACATTCGGCGGGTTTGTGTCATAAGTGCGGACGGGCCGTCATAAATAAATAACGGGTGTTTTGATTTCTTAAAAGCAAAAACAGGAGAAAAAATATGAAAAAAACATGCATCTTTGCGGCGGAATTCATCGCCGCGGGGCTGATTTTGGCGTTTTTGGCCATATCGGGAGCCCGGGGAGCGGGCATAAGCTGCCGCGCGGAAAAACAGCTGGAGTGCTCAAAGGAGGCGGCGCAGCAGCCGTTTACGGACATTATTCTGCAAACCGAAAATGAGCAAAACAGCGGGCAAAACGCCGAAAACACGGCGGAAATCAGCATTTATTGCCAAAGCAGCAAAAGCGTTGTGCGCCTTGATATGCAGGAGTATATAACGGGAGTGGTGGCGGCGGAAATGCCGTCGTCGTACGGAGCGGAGGCGCTTAAGGCACAGGCGGTGGCGGCAAGGACCTATTTTGAATATAAGCGCAGGCGCGGCGGCTGCGGAAAAAACGATTCCTGCGCGGTGTGCACCGCGTCGGGGCACTGCCAGGCCTATGCGGATAAAAATGAACGCAGGAAAAAATGGGGAAAAAGCTTCGAGGAAAAGGAGGCTCGCATACAGCAGGCGGTGAGGGATACGCAGGGCGAAATCATGACCTTCGGCGGAGAAGTCGTTTTGGCAATGTATCACGATTCCTCCTTCGGCAGCACCGAGGCCTATCGGGAGCTGTACTCCGGCGGCAGAGCGGAATATCTGCAAAGCGTTTCCACTCCGGAAAAAGCACGGGAGGTAAAGCGCATAAAGGCGATAAGCTGCGCGGAATTTGCGCACCGGCTTGTGAAAAAATTCCCGGATTGCGCGGTGCGGGCGGCTCAGCTGCAAAATCAGCTGGAAATTAAGGAGTTGACCGCCTCCGGCAGGGTAAAAGCCGTCCGTGTGGGCAAAATCATCGTAAGCGGCAGTGAGTTTGAGGCGGCCGCCGGGCTCAGAAGCACCCTATACAGCTTTAATTTTTCGGCGGGCAATATCATATTTACAAATTACGGATACGGGCACGGCGTGGGAATGAGCCAGCGCGGCGCGGCGGCCATGGCAAAGGAGGGCAAAAGCTATGAGGAAATACTGCTGCATTATTATAAGAGAGTGACGATTGAAAATATCGATGTAAAATAGAGAAAAAAGAGCATGAAAGAAGAAAAAGATGCATCGACTTAGCTTTTGAGCGCAAAAAATATGTATATAACACTTCCGCGGGGCAAAAATAACTGCGGAGGTGTTTATTTATGAATTTAGGACCGTTCAAAGACAGAACAAGGAAAAAAGGCTCGTTTATAAAAGCCGTCGGCAAGCAGGGAATATGTGCAATAGCCTTTCTTGCCCTTGCGGTGGGCGGAATAGTGCTGGCCGTATCCCTCGGAGGAAAAACGGGACAGCAGGCACAGGCCGACCCCACGGCAAAGCCGCCGCAGGCAGAGGTTACACGCAGGCCGAACGACAGCAAGGATGTAACTGCACCCGGGCTTGTGACCGTTCCGGAGAAGATGCTGCTGCCGGTAAAGGGGGAAATGCGCAAGGAATTTGCGCAGGACAGCCTTGTTTTCAGCCAGACCATGAAGGAGTGGAGCACGCATAACGGCGTGGATATCTCCTGCGCTCAGGGCGATAAGGTGGCTGCGGTGTTAAGCGGAACCGTGGAGAGGGCGCAGGCAGATTATTTGCTGGGGAATGTTGTGGTAATAAAACATTCAAACGGGCTGAAAACCGTGTATGCCGGTCTTGATGCCATTGCGGATGATATAAAAGCCGGCACAAAGGTGGTTGCGGGCAAGGAGATAGGAACGGCGGGCAACACGGCGCTTAACGAAATAGCGGACGGAGCTCATCTGCATTTCGAGGTGCTTAAGGACGGAAAAAATGTCGATCCCATGGAATACCTTGACGACGCAATAAAGTAAACACAAAAACGGCCCTCAGGGGCCGTACATAAATCGCGGACGCCGTACTGTTCCGCAAAGCATGAAACGGGTGTAATGCCGGCGTTTGCGTATTTTCGGGTTTTCGGGCGGGAGCTGCTTTGAGAATTAAATCAGTAAATTCGGCAAAAATACGAAGCGGCCGCGGCGCAGCCGCAATAAAGAGTTGCAAAAAGAATAATACCGTGATATAATACGCATAACCTTTGATAAGGGGTTTGCTTGAGTGGGCTTGACATAATCCCACTCTTATTTTTTGAAGGTGGAAATATATGGAAATATGCGAAGCCGCACGGCAATGCGCCGGCCCGCTTATAGAGAAGCTGGGTTATGAGCTTGTGGACGCGGAATATGCCATGCAGGACGGACTGATGTGCCTTTGCTTTTATATATGGAAGCAGGGGGGCGTTTCCCTGGATGACTGCGAGCAGGTATCCCGCGCCATTGAAGCGCCGATAGAGCAGGCGGATGTAACGCAGGGCAGGCCGTACTGCCTGTGTGTTTCCTCACCGGGAGAGCGCGCGCTTAAAACGGAAAGGGATTTTGAAAGAAACTTAGGCGCCTGCGTTACGGTGGAACTCAAATCAGCGCTTAAGGGCAAAAAGAAAAAATTCAGGGGAAAGCTGCTTTCCTACGGCGACAAGGTAATAATAAACACGGGCAAGGAGAATGAGACCTTCGAAAACGAAAGCATTGCCTCCGTAAGTCCGTATATAGGCTTTTGAATACAAAAAAGACACAGACGCACAAAATTGCAGCACTGCATTAAAATGCCGTGAGGCATTTGCAACCGATCAAATTTGGAGGTTATAAAATGAATCTCAATCTTATAGAGGCCGTGGAGGCACTGGAGAAGGAAAAGGGCATCAGCGCCGAGGTGCTGATAGAATCGATAGAGCTGGCTATGGTTTCCGCCTATAAAAAGGCGAAAAGCTATGACGGGGAAATAATCGCCAGAATGGACCGCGAAACGGGAGATGTGCAGATATTCCTCGTAAAGACCGTAGTGGAGAGGCTCAACAATCTGGATTCCGAGCTGTCCCTTGAGGAGGCACAGGAGATAGATCCCCGCTATCAGATAGGCGACCGCATCGAGATAGAGGATACCCCCAAGGATTTCGGGCGTATAGGCGCACAGACGGCGCGGCAGGTAATTACGCAGCGTCTGCGCGAGGCGGAAAAGGGGCAGATATACACCGAATATGCAGACAAGCAGAACGAGCTGCTTACTGCCTTTGTGCACAGAATAGAAAACGATTTTGTATATGTAGAGCTTGGCAAAACCGAGGGTGTGCTTCCGCCTAAGGAGCAGATACCGGGCGAAAAATATGAGCTTAACGAGCGTATAAAGGTGTATGTTGTGGATGTGCGCCGCGCGCTCAAGGGGCCGCAGGTAACGGTGTCGCGTTCCCATCCCATGCTGGTAAAGCGATTGTTTGAGGTAGAGGTGCCGGAGATACAGGAGGGCATCGTACAGATAAAATCCATTGCCCGCGAGGCCGGCTCCCGCAGCAAGATAGCCGTGTATGCGGCAGATCCCGACATTGATCCGCTGGGCGCCTGCGTAGGCCCCAAGGGCATAAGAGTGTCCCATATAGTGGATGAGCTTTGCGATGAGAAAATCGACATAGTAAAATGGAGCAGCGATCCGGCGGAATTCATTGCAAATGCGTTAAGCCCGGCCAAGGTGCTTATGGTATCGGTGAATGAGGCGGATAAGACCGCAAAGGCCGTGGTGCCGGACAATCAGCTTTCCCTTGCTATCGGCAAGGAGGGACAGAATGCGCGGCTTACTGCCCATCTTACCGGCTGGAAGATAGATATCAAGTGCCAGAGTCAGGTAGAGGGTCAGGAGGCGCAAGACGGAGGCGAAGAGCTTGAAGGCTAAAAAGATACCGATGCGTATGTGTTTGGGCTGCCGGGAAATGAAGCCCAAAAAAGAGCTTATACGCATAGTGCGCGGGCAGGACGGAACGGTAAAGGCGGACGCCACCGGGAAGCTGCCGGGACGCGGGGCGTATATATGCCCCAAGAAGGAATGTCTTGCCGCCTGTATAAATTCAAAGGCGATAAACCGGGCTTTTGAAATTCAGCTTACGCCGCAGGCGTGCAGTGAGCTTGCAAAGGAGCTGGAGCAGCTTGGAAATGAGTAAACGGGCGCTGTCCCTTCTCGGCCTTGCCTGCGGCGCGGGCAAGGCGGTAAGCGGCTTTACCGCGGTTAACAAGGCGGTGGAAGCGGGCAGGGCGCATTTGCTGCTGCTTGACGGCGGCATGACGCAGGACAGCAGGGATAAATATTTTTCTTTGGCAAAAAAACATTCCGTACCGTGCATAACGGCCGGAGAGGGTTTTTGTGCATACATGGGACATCCCGAACGGAAGGCGGCGGCGGTGTGCGACGCCGGATTTTCCGCGGAGATATTAAAAGAGATCAATAATACACTTATAAATGCGGGGGTATTTAGCGGTAATGAGTAAGAAGCAACCTATTGTAGCCGAGGTTCGGGAAACCGGAAACTCGCTGCTGTCCATGCTTGACGGTATAAAAGCGGACGCTCTCAAGATGCAGCAGACGCTTAAGGACAGGGAGGGCGAGCTTCGTCAGAAGCTGGCGCAGCAGAAAAAGGAGCTGGACGAGCAGCGCCGTATTGAGGCTGCAAGGCTTATTGAGCTTGCGCACGAGGAGAAGGCCAATCGGCAGAAAACGGCCTCCGAAGCACCGGAGCAGGCGGAGGCTCCCGCAGAGACAAGCGCGGAGGCACAAAGCAGGCAGGAGAAAAAAGAAAAGACGGAAATGCCTGTGCAGACCAAGGGCGAACAGCCGGAGACGGTGCAGCCTGCCGCGCAGGAAGAAAAAAAGGAACAGGAAAAACCGGCGGAGGAGAAGCAACCGGCAAGTGAGCCTGCACCCAAGGAGCGTACCGACCGCCCGCAGGGTGCGTATCAGCAGCGTACCGACCGTCCGCAGGGCGCATATCAGCAGCGCGGCGATCGTCCGCAGGGTGCGTATCAGCAGCGCGGCGATCGTCCGCAGGGCACATATCAGCCCAGAGGCGACCGTCCGCAGGGTGGATATCAGCAGCGCGGCGACCGTCCGCAGGGTGCATATCAGCCCAGAGGTGACCGCCCGCAGGGTGGATATCAGCAGCGTGGTGATCGTCCGCAGGGCACATATCAGCAGCGTACCGACCGTCCGCAGGGCACATATCAGCAGCGCGGCGACCGTCCGCAGGGCGCATATCAGCAGCGCGGCGACCGCCCGCAGGGCGCGTATCAGCAGCGCGGCGACCGCCCGCAGGGCGCGCGCGGCGGCTATCAGAAGCCGGCAGCCGCTGTATTTGAGCCGCCCATGGAGAAGGAGCGCGTAAGCAATTACGATCCTAACAAAAAAATGTATCGCAATACCCGCGATAATGAAAAGAAGACTCCGAACAAGCGCGATCTTGCCCGTCAGCAGAGCAGGATGGGCGTGGATGACGATGTGTGGCGCGGCAAAAAGAAGAAGAAGGAAAGCGCTCAGTCCAAAATGGAGCCTATCAAGATAGAATATGCCGTGATGACCACAGAGGAGATCAGCATAAAGGATCTTAGCGAAAAGCTGGGCAAGCCGGCGGCGGATATCATCAAAAAGCTGTTTATGCTGGGCATAATGGCCACCATAAACAACGAGGTGGATTATGACACTGCGGCTCTTGTGGCTACGGATTACGGCATAGAGCTGGAGCAGAAGATAGCCAAGACCTTTGAAGAGACCATGACGGATGCCGATGAGGAATCCGAGGGCGACAACAACGAGGAGCGTCCGCCTATCGTTACCATCATGGGTCATGTTGACCACGGTAAAACCAGTTTGCTGGATGCAATACGCAACACAAATGTCACTGCGCACGAGGCGGGCGGTATAACCCAGCACATAGGCGCCTATACGGTGGAGCACAACGGCAGGAAGATAACCTTCCTGGATACTCCGGGCCATGAGGCTTTTACCTCCATGCGTGCCCGCGGCGCACAGGTGACCGATATTGCCATTTTGGTGGTGGCGGCGGACGACGGCGTTATGCCGCAGACAATCGAGGCTATAAACCATGCTCAGGCCGCCAATGTGCCGATCATAGTGGCTATAAACAAAATGGATAAGCCGGGGGCGAACCCGGACCGCGTAAAGCAGGAGCTTACAAACAACGGCATCGTTCCCGAGGAGTGGGGCGGAGACGCTATTATCGTTCCGGTTTCCGCGCTTAAGGGCGAGGGCATCGACAATCTGCTTGAGATGATACTGCTGGTGGCGGATGTGAACCAGTATAAGGCGAATTCCTCCAAAAAGGCGCGCGGCGCTATTATTGAGGCACGGCTGGATAAGGGGCGCGGCCCGGTGGCCACGGTGCTCATTCAGAACGGTACGCTTCATGTGGGCGATACGGTGGTTGCGGGTACGGCCTTCGGACATGTGCGCGCAATGATGGATGACAAGGGACGCCGCGTGCAGAGCGCCGGTCCCAGTATGCCGGTAGAGGTGCTTGGCTTCAACGATGTTCCCGAGGCGGGAGACCGTCTGTATGTGACGGAGGACGACAAGCTCTCAAGGCTTGTGGCGCAGGAGCGCAAGGACAAGATAAAGGCAGAGCAGATAAAAGCGCGCAGCAAGGCATCGCTGGACGATCTGTTCAATCAGATACAGGACGGCTCGGTCAAGGAACTGAACCTTATTGTCAAGGCAGATGTTCAGGGCAGCGTAGAGGCGGTTAAGCAGGCGCTTGAAAAGCTTTCGAACGATAAGGTAAAGGTAAAGGTTATCCACGGCGCGGTGGGCGCGATAAAGGAATCGGATGTTATTCTGGCGGCGGCCTCCAATGCGATAATCATCGGCTTTAATGTTCGCCCCGACAGCATGGCAAGCGCCGCTGCGGAGCGGGAAGAAGTGGATATGCGCATGTATCGCGTTATCTACAATGCCATTGAGGATGTTCAGGCGGCAATGAACGGCATGCTGGATCCGGAATTCAAGGAAACCGTAATAGGTCATGCCGAGATACGCGAGACCTTCAAGGTGCCGGGCGTGGGAGTAATAGCGGGCAGCTATGTTACGGACGGCTCCATTCAGCGCAACGCGGGAATCCGCCTGCTGCGTGACAATATTGTAATTCACGAGGGCAAGATTTCCTCTCTTAAGCGTTTCAAGGACGATGTCAAGGAGGTCAACGCAGGCTACGAATGCGGCGTGGGCATTGAAAACTACAACGATATTAAGCAGGGCGATGTCTTCGAGGCGTTTATCATGGAGCAGATAAAGAATGTCTGATGCCCGGCGGGGACGCCGCTTTGCGGCGGAAAAGGAACGGAAGCGGGGGAGTGTAAAATGTCATCAAACAGAGCCGACAGGATCGGCATGGAAATACACAGGGCGCTGGCAGAGGTGCTGCGCGAGGATATAAGCGATCCGCGCGTAAGCACCATGTGCTCCGTGGTGCGCACGGAGCTTTCAAAAGACCTGATGTACTGCAAGGCGTATATCAGCGTATACGGCACACAGCAGGAGCAGGAGGAAACATTTTCCGCGCTTATAAAGGCGACGCCGTTTATAAGGCATCAGCTGGGCAGCAGGCTCAGGATACGGAAAATGCCGGAGCTTAAACTGGTTCCGGATGATTCCATTACATACAGCGTGCGCATAGGTCAGCTTATCGATCAGATAAATACACAACGCGACAGCGACCCAAAGGAAGGTGAAAAGGGGTGAGGCTTTGCTTCACCCCGTTTTGATTATGAATACTTCGCTTACACGCCTTGCACAGGCTATAAGAGAAATTGAAAACTTTGTGCTGATAATGCATATATCACCGGACGGCGACACGGCGGGCAGCGCGGCGGCGCTGTGCCATATCCTTAAAAATATGGGCAAAACCTGCCGCGTCTTTTGCAGGGATGAGCTTCCGGCATCGCTTGATGTGCTGAAAGACGAAACGGACGGGTTCGTTTTCGGGCTGATTAACCCGGAAGAAGAGGGAATAATACCGGGAAAAACGGCGGCCATTGCCGTGGATTGCGCAGATGAGGGCAGAATGGGCGAATATGCCGCTCTGTTTGAAAAGTGTGCCTTTAGGTTTGTGATAGACCATCACAAAACAAACGCGGGCTTTGGCGATATATCCTTTATACGGCCCTATCCGGCGACGGCGCAGCTTATAATGGAGCTTGCGGACGAGCTGGGCGCGCACCTTGATGCAAATACGGCAAAATGCCTGTATGTTGCTTTTCTTACCGATACCGGCAGGTTTGCATACAGCGGCGTAACCGAACAGACAATGCGTGCCGCGGGCAGGCTTTACGGCTTTGGAATAGATACGGCGGATATTGCAAGGCAGCTGTTTTCGGTGCGGACGCTGAGTAAGACAAAGCTGCTGGGCAGGGCGCTGGAACTGCTGGAGACCGCTTTTGACGGCAGAGCGTGCATGATATTTATGAACCGTGAGCAATACGCGCCCTTTGATACCGAGGATTGTGATAATGACGGCATAGTTAACTATGCGCTGGATGTGAAGGGGTGCGAGATAGCCGTTTTTGCGCACGAACGCGAAAAGGGGCTGACAAAGGTGAGCCTGCGTTCCGCCGGGAGGGCGGATGTTTCGCGCATCGCGCAGGCCTTCGGCGGCGGAGGTCATACATTGGCGGCGGGGTGCTGTATTGAGGGGAATTTTGAAAATGTGCCTTCGGAGCTTATGCGGCGGATAAAAGCTGCGCTGGAGGAGCTGACGGAGGAAAGCGGCGGGGCTTGAAGATGATAAACGGAATAATTAATGTATATAAAGAGCAGGGGTGGACCTCAAGCGATGTTGTGGTTAAGCTGAGGCACATACTGGGCTGCCGCAGGGTGGGACACACGGGGACGCTGGATCCTATGGCAAGCGGGGTTCTGCCGGTATGCGTGGGGGAAGCAACGCAGCTTTCCGACTATATAACGGACAAGCGGAAAACATATACGGCGGGCTTTTTGCCGGGGCTTGTTACCGACACGCAGGATGTAACGGGGAATGTGCTGCAAAGGCGGGAATGCAATGTAACTTTGGAGCAGCTGCAAGGCGTGCTGGAGGGCTTCAGGGGCGAGCTTATGCAGGTGCCGCCGATGTATTCGGCACTTAAGCATAACGGAAAAAAGCTCTACGAGCTGGCGCGTCAGGGCCGCGAGGTGGAACGAAAGGCGCGGAGCATAACCGTATACTCCATTGAAGCCAAACAGGCAGGCGAGGGCTTTTTGCTGCGCATTGAGTGTTCAAAGGGCACATATGTGCGCACTCTTTGCCACGATATAGGCGCCGCCTTGGGAACGGGGGGCTGTATGAGCTCCCTTGAGAGGAATGCCTGCGACGATTTCACAACGGACAGCGCTCTTACGGTGGGCGCGATAGAAGCCATGGTGCGCGGCGGCGATTTTTCCTTTATTATGCCGCCGGAAAGCGCCGTTATGAAATATCCGGCCGTGGAAATAGAAAAAGGCTTTGCCTTTCATTTTCTGAACGGACTGGATGCTGACCGGCGCAGATTTTCCTGCGGCGGGGAATATCCCGGGGAGGGCGCAGCCGTGCGGGTGCGGCTGTGCGGAAGTTTCTGCGCAATGGGAAGGATAAAAAACGGAATGCTGCACATGCAGAACCGCTTTATGACCCCGGAAGAAGCACGGAGTCTTGCCGGTGCAAAAGGAGAAACCGATGTTTGAAATAAATGATGCCCGCCTTTACGGGCTGCCCGCAAAGCGGCAGATGCCCTGCGGGACGGAGGGAAAAAGCCCCGCGCTGCTGCTTGGAACCTTTGACGGGGTGCATGCGGGGCACAGATCGCTTATAGAAAAGGGCAGAGAGCTGGAAAAGGCGGGAATGTACCCGCTTGCCGTGCTGTTTTCTCAGCATCCCGCAAAGGTGCTGGAGCGCAGCGTAAGCCTTCTGAATACGCAAAAGGAGAGGGAAGAGCTTATACGCTACTGCGGCGCAAGGTGCGAATATATAGATTTTACCCCGCGGCTTGCTTCAATGCCGGCGGCGGAGTATGCCCGGATGCTTTGCGAGCGCTTTAAGCCCGGCGCAATAATCGTGGGCAGAAATCATACCTTCGGAAGGGATGCGGCCGGCACGCCGGCCACCCTGGCCGCCCTGCGGGAGGAATACGGCTTTAGGCTTTATGTAATGCCGGGAGTGAACTGGCAGGGGGAAACCGTAAGCAGCACGCGCATACGCGATTGCATACGGCAGGGGGATACGGATTCGGCCAAAGCCATGCTGGGGTACGATTACGGCTTTTGCGGACAGGTGCAAAAGGGAAGGCATATAGGCACCTCTCTCGGCTTTCCCACCGCCAACATTGAATTTCCCAAGGACAAGGTCAGCCCGCCGGACGGGGTGTACTGCGTAAGCGTGAATATCGGAGGAAAAAGGCACGGCGGAATAATGAATATCGGCATGAGGCCGACCTTTGATAACGGCAGGGACAGAACATATGAATGCAATATATTTTCCTGCAGCGACGGGCTTTACGGCAGGGAGTTAGAGGTGCGCATATTAAAAAGGCTCAGAGAGGAAATACGCTTTGATTCTCCGCAGGCGCTAAAGGAGCAGATAGAGCGGGATGCCGCAGTGGCAGCGGCATATTTCAAAACTCTTGATTATACGCTGATATTCTGAACGGTTAAAGCCTTAAAAACGGCAAAAATGACGGCACTGCGCATTTTGACATTGCCGGCAAAGCGCTGCACGGGCGCGGCAAAAATGCGCGGCGGGTCAATAATACGGGTACAATTTCAAAAATAATCTTTACAAATAAATATTCTTATGCTACAATAACACTGTTTCCGTGGCCTTTTGCTAAGGGGCGCGTTTCTCCTAACGACCGGCCTTGGCTTTCGGCGGCCGGAAGCTATAAAAATTTTATTATAAGGAGGTGCTGTAATGGATAAGGCAAGAAAGGCGGAGATCATCGAGGCCTACAAGCTCCATGACGGCGATACGGGTTCACCCGAGGTTCAGATTGCGATTCTCAGCGATCGCATCAGTCATCTGACCGAGCATCTTAAGGTTCATAAAAAGGACCAGCATTCAAGACGCGGCCTGTTTATGATGGTAGGTCAGCGCAGAGGCTTGCTTAACTATCTCAAGAGCATTGATATCGAGAGATACAGAGCTATCGTGGAGAAGCTGGGTCTGAGAAGATAACAGCGTAGGCGGAGTGTTTTGACAGTCCGCCTTTCCCATTTTTAGAATACCGTTTTTTACGGATGAAAATAGATGTTGGAAACGAGGTAATGTGATGGAACACAGGATATTCAAAACAGAATTTGCCGGTCGTGAGCTGTCCGTTGAGGTGGGCAGATACGCCGAGCAGGCAAACGGTCATTGCGTTGTACGCTGCGGCGATACGGCGGTTATGGTCAATGTAACCATGTCAAAGGCGCCCAGAGAGGGAATGGATTTCTTCCCGCTGAGCGTGGAGTTTGAGGAAAAACAGTATTCCGTGGGCAAGATCCCCGGCGGCTTTATCCGCAGAGAGGGCCGTCCCTCCGAAAAGGCAATACTGACCTCCCGTCTTATTGACCGCCCGATTCGCCCGCTTTTCCCCAAGGGATTTTATAACGATGTTCAGGTAGTGGCTACGGCTATGTCCGTGGATAACAATATTCCCCCGGATATTTACGCCATGATCGGCTCGTCGGTTGCTTTGTCAATATCCGATATTCCCTTTGCCGGACCTACCGGCAGCGTTACCGTGGGACTTATAGACGGCGCATATGTTATAAACCCCGATATGGAACAGCGGGAGAAGAGCATCCTGCACCTGACGGTTTCCGGAACAAAGGACGCCGTTATGATGGTGGAGGCGGGCGCCAAGGAAGTTACCGAGGACGAAATGCTGGAAGCCATAATGCTGGCCCATGCGGAGATCAAGAAGCTGGTGGCGTTTCAGGAGGAAATAGTGGCCGAGGTAGGCAAGGAAAAGGCCGTTATTGATTACTACAAGGTTCCCGAAGAGATACAGCAGGCAGTGCGCGAGTATGCCACCGACAAGATCGCGTGGGTAATGGAATCCTTTGACCGCCATGAGCGCGATGTGCGCGAACAGCAGGTGGACGCGGAGGTTCAGGAGCACTTTGCGCAGCAGTTCCCGGATAAGGCGCGTGAGATAAGCGATTCCCTTTATGTAATCAAAAAGGAAACCATGCGCCGCAAGATAATCGACAAGGGCATACGCCCAGACGGACGCGGCATTTTCGATGTGCGTCCCATATGGTGCGATGTGCATATGTTTGCCCGTCCTCACGGCTCAGCAGTGTTTACCCGCGGACAGACGCAGGTTATAACCATGACCACGCTGGGCCCGCTCAACGATGCACAGGAGCTGGACGGCATTGATGAGGCGGAGCAGAAGCGGTATATGCATCATTACAATATGCCGCCGTACTCCACCGGAGAGGCAAAGCCCATGCGCAGCCCCGGACGCCGCGAGATAGGTCACGGTGCGCTGGCGGAGCGTGCGCTGGAGCCGATGATCCCCAGCGAGGATGAATTCCCCTATGCTATCCGTCTGGTGTCGGAGGCGGTTTCCTCCAATGGCTCCACCTCCATGGCCAGCGTCTGCGGCTCCACTCTGTCCCTTATGGATGCGGGAGTGCCGATAAAAGCGCCGGTTGCCGGTGCTGCAATGGGACTTATCAAGGATACCGAAAGCGACAAGGTGGTAGTGCTTACCGATATTCAGGGGCTTGAGGATTTCCTTGGCGATATGGACTTCAAGGTGGCGGGCACCGCAAAGGGAATTACCGCCATTCAGATGGATATTAAGATCAAGGGCATTGATGAGCCGATACTCAAGCGCGCGTTGGCGCAGGCGCATGATGCAAGAATGTTTATTTTGGGTAAGATGCTGGCCGTTCTGGACAAGCCCAGGGCGGATGTATCCAAATATGCGCCCAAGACCATAGTGTTCCATATCAAGACAGATAAGATCCGTGAGGTTATCGGGCCCGGCGGAAAGATGATAAACAAGATCATTGATGAAACCGGCGTTAAGATAGATATTGAGGACAGCGGCCGCGTAGTTATATACGCTGCGGATCAGGAGGCCGGCAAGAAGGCCAAGAAGATGATAGACGCCATCGCCAAGGATATCGAGGTGGGGGATGTTTATCTTGGCACGGTGGTGCGCATTATGCCCTTCGGCGCCTTTGTGGAGCTGCTGCCCGGCAAGGACGGCATGGTGCATATCTCCAAGCTTGCAAAGGAGCGCGTGGAGAAGGTGGAGGATGTTGTGAATATCGGAGATCAGATAATGGTCAAGGTTATCGAGATTGACGATAAGGGCCGCGTCAACCTTTCCCGCAAGGATTTGCTGCCCGATAAATAAGGCATAGAAACCATTAAAAGACGGCTGTACGGCCGTCTTTTTTATATCAAAAAGCCGCAGAAAATGCTGTTTTTCTGCGGCCGTTTGCAATACTGTTTTATATTATCCCGTGCATATTGCGCAAAATATAACGGAGAATGTCAGCGTACCCCTATTACGGTGCGGGGCGCATTTCCCGATAAAAGCTCGGATATGCGGTATTTTGCGCTGCCGATGATAACCTGCGTGCCCTGCATAACGGGCTGCTTTATATATTCAAGCTTTGCACCGGCTCCGTTTGCGCCGCGGCGGGAAGCGCCGACGCAGTGCTGTTGGGCAAGACAGATGTTTTGCAGCACCTCGTTTATATCGGCACCCGATATTTCTTCAATAAGGGTGGAGGGGTCTGAAGGGTCGCGGTATATACCCAGCGCGGAGGTCATTATCAGCAGCGTGCGGGCCTTTACAAGGCAGGCCACGACCGCGGCAGTTTCATCATTATCAACACATTCCACTACATGCTCTCCCTTTTGGCGAAGGGTGGAAAGCTCATAATTAAGGTTTTCCCGGGTGGATACGGCGTCATTATAGTTTATAATGGGCACCGCTCCCTGATCCCGCGCGCGCAGCAGAAGGGCTTTTATCTGGGCGCGCTTTTTGTCGTTATTGAAATGCTGATGCTCAAGCAGCACCTGCCGCACGCTGTATTCCGGCGCAATAAAACGGCGGTAGTTTTCCATAAGGATGGATTGCCCCTGCGAGGCGTAGTCGGTTTTATTCTCATCGTCGGTGCCGGAAAGCTCACGGCCGCTGCGTTTCATATAATCAAGACGCCCGATTTCGGTAGCGCCGGAGGAAACCCAGATATATCCCGGACGCAGCTCTGAGCCCAGCTTGGAGAAGATGTTGTAGTCGATATCGTTATCCTCGCGGCGGATAAGCGCCATGGAGCCGATTTTACCCACAAGTTCAAAATCAAATTTCATATATTACCTGCGGCCGGAGCCGCTGCCTTTCCGCGTTTTTTTGCGCATTTTGAATTGTAGCATATTTCTGCGTTTTTTACAACATGACCGCAGCTTTTATGCGAAAAATATCTTCCGGATTGCTGCCGGCTGTTAAAATTGAGCTTAATATGTGATTTTTGAACAAATATAACTTGATAAATTGCCGGATGTTAATTATAATAGTATCGGCCTTAAGAAGGCTCTGCGCGCTTTATAAAAGCGCCGCGGAATAATTTCCGCCGAGTCTGTCTGCCTTGCGAAAATCATAAAACGGTCAGACGGCGGAAAAATAAGCGAAGGATACGGTGAAGAGAATGCTCAATAAAGAATGGAAAAAATTCAAAAGCGGCAGCGATGTGCGCGGCGTGGCTCTTGAGGGCGTCAAGGATATGCCGGTAACCCTTACCGACGAGGCCGTAACGGCCATAACCGACGGCTTTGCTTTTTGGCTTTGCCAAAGAATAAATAAAAAGCCGGAAGAAATATGGGTATCGGTGGGACATGATTCCCGCGTGTCCGGCCCCCGTATGAAGAAGGATGTAATTGAGGCGCTTACCCGTGCAGGGATCAACTGCTATGATTTCGGTCTGATGAGCACCCCCGGAATGTTTATGTCCTGCGTGGACGAAAAGCTGCATTGCGATGCGGCGATACAGCTTACCGCCAGCCATCATCCGTTCAACAGAAACGGTCTTAAGTTTTTCACAAAGCAGGGCGGACTTGAGGAAAGCGATATAACCGCGCTGCTGGAAAATGCGCAGGAGGGCAGGAGTCTGCCCGATGCGCCCGGCGCAAAGGTGGAAAAGTACGATTTCCTCTCGGTTTATGCGGCCATGCTTGTGGATATGGTGCGCAAAAATGTCAACGCCGAGGACTACGAGCATCCGCTCAAGGGCTTCCGTATAGTGGTGGATGCAGGCAACGGAGCCGGCGGCTTTTATGCAAACAAGGTGCTTAAGCCCTTGGGTGCGGATACTACGGGCAGCCAATTCCTTGAGCCGGACGGATATTTTCCCAATCATGTGCCCAATCCCGAAAATGAGGATGCCATGCACGCCATAATGAAGGCGGTAAAGGAAAACAATGCCGATATAGGTTTGATATTCGATACCGATGTGGACCGCGCCGGAGCGGTGGATTCCCAGGGACGCGAAATAAACAAAAACCGTCTTATTGCCCTTATTTCCGCAATACTTATAGGCGAGCATCCGGGCGCGACCATAGTAACGGATTCCATAACTTCAAGCGGTCTGAAGGATTTTATAGAAAACAAGCTGGGCGGACATCATCACAGATTCCGCAGGGGCTATAAAAATGTTATAAACGAGGCAATTCGCCTTAACAGCGAGGGAGTTTACTGCCCGCTTGCCATTGAAACCAGCGGTCATGCGGCCATAAAGGAGAATTATTTCCTGGATGACGGCGCATATCTTGTAACCAGGCTGCTTATAAAAATGGCTCAGCTGAAAAAAGAGGGCAAGAAGCTTGAGGACATGCTTTCCGGCCTTGCGGAGCCAAAGGAAAGCATGGAATTCCGTATGAACATTACCACCGAGGATTTCAAGGCGTACGGACAGAAGATAATCGAAGAGCTTACCGCATACTCAAAGACTGCGCCGGGCTGGCACTGCGCGCCGGATAATCACGAGGGAATACGCGCCTCCTTTGATAAAAACGACGGCGACGGCTGGTTCCTGCTTCGCCTTTCTGTGCACGATCCGCTCATGCCGCTTAATATCGAGTCCGATTCCGAGGGAGGAGTGCGCATAATTGCTCAGAAGCTGTGTGATTTCCTTGAGAAATACGATTCTCTTGACACTGCGCCGCTTAAGGCGTGGCTGGCAAAATAATAGGCTTCAAAAGATAATCTTGATTTCCGCACAGGTATAGTGTATAATAGATACAATTTCAAAGATGCGTGACATTTCAATAAATTACAGGAGGAACAACATGAAACCTATCGAACAAAAGACCGTTAACGCCATCCGTATTCTTGCGGCTGAGGGCGTGCAGAAGGCAAACAGCGGACATCCGGGCCTTCCCATGGGTGCTGCACCGCTTGCTTATGCCGTATACGGCAGAGAACTCAAGCACAATCCCAAGGATTCTTCCTTTGCAGACCGCGACAGATTCATTCTTTCTGCCGGACACGGCTCCATGCTGCTTTATTCCGTGCTGCATCTGTGCGGCTACAAGGTTTCCATGGAGGATATAAAGGCCTTCCGTCAGTGGGGCAGCAAGACTCCGGGACACCCCGAGTACGGCCACACGGACGGCGTAGAGACTACCACGGGTCCTCTGGGTCAGGGTGTTGCCAATGCCGTTGGTATGGCGATTGCGGAAAGCCATCTGGCTGCAAAGTTCAATAAGCCCGGTTTCCCGGTAGTGGATCACTACACCTATGTTCTGGTGGGTGACGGCTGCCTTCAGGAGGGAATCGAGCAGGAGGCGGCATCTCTTGCGGGCACTCTCAAGCTGGGCAAGCTTATAATGCTCTACGATAAAAATAATATCACCATTGAGGGCGATATCAATGTGACCTTCTCCGAGGATGTGGGAGCCCGTCACGCCGCCTGCGGCTGGCAGGTTATAAATGTTGAGGACGGAAACGATGTTGATGCCGTTGCCGCTGCCATTGAGCAGGCAAAGGCGGAAACCGAAAAACCCTCCATCATCATCTGCCGCACTCAGATTGGCTACGGCTGCCCCGCAAAGCAGGGCAAGGCCAGCGCTCACGGCGAGCCTTTGGGCGCGGAAAATCTGGCCGAGGCCAAGAAAACTCTGGGCTGGGATTACGCTCCCTTTGAGATACCGCAGGATGTATACGACTGCATGGCGGAAAATGCCGCCCGCGGCGCTCAGGCTCAGAAGGACTGGGAGGCCATGATGCAGAAGTACGCCGCCGAATATCCGGCGGAGTATGCCGAGTATCAGCAGTGGATGAACCGTGAATTCCCCGTTGATCTGATGAAGGACGAGGATTTCTGGAAGAGCGAGGGCAAGCCCAACGCCACCCGTGCCTCCTCCGGCACCATGCTTAACCGTATTGCGGCTATGCAGCCCAATCTCTTCGGCGGAAGCGCCGATCTGGCACCCTCCAATAAGAGCCTTATGAAGGACCGTGAGTATTACAGCCCTGCAAACAGAGCAGGCTCCAACTTCCATTTCGGCATTCGCGAGCATGCCATGGCGGCTATCTGCAACGGACTTTATCTCCACGGCGGCGTAACACCGTACTGCGCTACCTTCTTTGTGTTCTCCGATTATATGAAGAACGCTATGCGTATGTCGGCTCTTATGAAGCTGCCCGTAATTTATATCCTTACCCATGACTCCATCGGCGTAGGCGAGGACGGCCCCACCCACGAGCCCATCGAGCATCTTGCTTCTCTGCGCTCCATTCCGGGTCTTACCGTTATCCGTCCGGCTGACGATAAAGAAACCGCAGCGGCCTACTGCGCTGCCGTTACCCGCAAGAGCCCCACTGCGCTCATACTTACCCGTCAGAATCTGCCGCAGTATGAAAACAGCGGCAAAGAGGCGCTTAAGGGTGCATATATTCTGAAGGATTCCGTAAAGGCAGTTCCGGATGTTATTCTTATGGCCTCCGGCTCCGAGGTGGAACAGATATTCAAGGCAAGCGAAATGCTGGCTGAGCAGGGTGTTGATGCCCGCGTTGTTTCCATGCCCTCCTGGGAGATATTCGAGGAGCAGTCCGCTGAGTATAAGGAGTCCGTACTGCCTAATGCGGTTCGCGCCCGTGTGGCTATCGAGGCGGCCTCCAGCTTTGGCTGGGCCAAGTATGTCGGCCTTGACGGCGAGATCATCTCCATTGATCATTTCGGCGCAAGCGCACCGGCTTCCGTGCTGTTCAAGGAGTTCGGCATTACGGCAGAGCATGTTGTTCAGGCGGCGTTGCGCGTTGTCAAAAAGTAATTAACGCTTAATACGGACAATTTTTTCGGCCTTCCGCATATATTATTGCGGAGGGCTTTTTTATTATTTATTATCCGGGTGCAGCATTATGAAACGGGAGGCGGATATATTGAGTATAAGGTATAATGAGCTTAGACAAAAGGAAGTGGTGAATATATGCGACGGCAGGCGTTTGGGCTGTGTATGCGATGCCGTGCTTAACAAAGGCGGGCAGATAGAGGCGTTGGTGGTGCCGGGGCAGTGCGGAATGTTTTCCTTTATACGCTCGGGAAAGGAAACGGTTATACCGTGGTGCCGCATAGTAAGACTGGGGGACGATGTTATCCTTGTGGATATTGACGGAGTTCCGGTAAAAAAAGGCTGAAATAAAAATCAAGACTGGACGGTGCCAAAAGGATGTGTTATAATTCTTAAAGAGAAAATCGGATAAAAACAGGCGCGGCAGCATTCGGAGGGCCTTTTGCCCCGGCAAAGCAAAGCAGCAAGGAAAATCCGTTTGCGAAAACGAGCCTGTAAAAGCGGGATCAGCGGGATGATCGGGCAGGAATAAGGAGTGTGACTTGAGTGAAATGCATGTATTGCGGAGCGCCGGACAGCAGGGTGATGGACAGCCGGCCCACTGATGAAGGCACTGTTATAAGGCGCAGACGGGAATGTGTAAATTGCGGACGCCGTTTTACCACATACGAAAAAATAGAATCCGCACCTCTTATGGTGGTAAAGCGCAACGGCAGCCGCCAGCTTTTTGATATAGAAAAGGTGCGCGGAGGAATAATCAAGGCCTGCGAAAAATGCAAGGTATCGGCAGAGCAGATGGAAGCGCTGGTTATGGAGATAGATACGGCGGTGCATGACAGGCACGAGCTGGAAATATCCTCGCTGGAAATAGGCGAGCTGGTAAGCGACGGGCTGCGGGAGCTTGACCCTGTGGCCTATATTCGCTTTTCCTCGGTTTACCGCGAGCTGAACGATCTTAACAAGCTTATGGAGGAAATGAATAAGCTTATAAAAAAGGACAGCACACAGGGGGATAGCGGAAAGCCGTGAGGGACAAAAGCAAAACCGAAAGCTGACGAAGTGCTGACGGGGTAAGGAAAGCGTATGAACGAAGATTTTTACTTTTATGACGCGCCAAACGGCGTAAGGCTTATAAAAAACAGACGGCTGGATGCCTTTGAAAATATAACGCATGCCTTTACCACGCGCAGGGGCGGCGTGAGCACGGGAGAATGCGAAAGCCTTAACCTGAGCTGGAAACGGCGGGATTCACAGGAAAATGTGTGGGAGAATCACTGCCGCATGGCGCAGGCTATGGGAGTGGATGTTGAGAATATAGTGTTTGTCCAGCTTACGCACAGCGACAGGGTGCTGTGCGTGGATAAGGGCTTCAGAAACGGCGGACGCGGCTGGAGCGATATTCCGGTGGGCTACGATGCGGTAATTACAAACGATACCGATACGGTGCTGCTTGCACGCACGGCGGATTGCGGCACGGTGCTTATGCACGATCCCGTCAAGCAGGTAATAGCGGCGGTGCACAGCGGCTGGAAGGGGACGACGGCGGGAGTCATCGTAAACGCAGTGCAGACCATGAAGGAAAAGTACGGCTGCGCCGCAGAGAATATAACGGCGGTGTGCGGGCCGAGCATATGCCCGGAGTGCTTTCTTGTGCATGATGATTGCGCGCAGGTGTTCTTTGATGCCTTCGGAAAAGGAAAATACGACAGGCTCATGCCGGACGGCAGATACAGCATTGATCTGTGGAGAATAATGGAGGATCAGCTGCTTTCCTGCGGCATAAGGCCGGAAAACATATCGGCGGCGCGCTGCTGTACCTGCTGCGATGAGGATAATTTCTTTTCACACAGGCGCGGGCGGGGACGCAGCGGCATAATGTTGGCGGTTATAGATATGCGCGGCGCGGAGGAAAAATCAAAAAAATGATAAGCGGCATAAAAGGAATAGGGCCTAAAAAAGCAGAAGCGCTTTCGCTTATGGGTATAGACACCCTTGAGCAGGCGCTTTGCGTTGTTCCGGCCTCTTATATGGATTTTACTCATCCCGTTTTCATATCGGATACCCGCAATGCAGAGCCGGCATTTTTGGTTGCCTCTCTTACCGGCAACAGCTATCCGCGAAAGGGGCGAAGCGGAGTAAGCATGCTGCTTGCCCGCTTTCAGGATGAAACGGGGGGAATAACGGCAATATGGTTCAACCAGCCGTATATGTTCGGCAGGCTCAAAAAAGAGCAAAGATACAAGCTGTACGGGCGGACAGAAATAAAGGATAAGAGAAGATATATAATAAACCCGATATTTGAGCCGGAGGACGGCACCGCAATGACGGGAATATGCCCGGTGTACAGCCTGCCAAAGGGAAGCGGCGTAAGCCAGGGGCTTATGCGCGCGCTTCTAAGGGCGGCGCTTGACGGCTGTGTAATAGAGGATACATTCCCGCCCTCCCTCAGAGAGCGCTTTACCTTGGCGCACAAAAGATATGCGCTGGAAAACATACATTTTCCCTCAAGCGAGGCGGCGTTTGCCATTGCCAAGCGCACCGTTGCATTTGAAGAGCTGCTTACGCTGCTTGTAAGCCTTTATGCAAACAAAGAGGCCAAGCAACAGCTGCCGGCGCCCGTCATGAGCACTTCGGGCTTAAAAAATGAGTATTCCCAAAGGCTGGGATTCCGACTTACGGGGGCGCAGGAGCGGGCGCTTGACGATATAAACGCCGATTTTTCTTCCGGCAAAAGCATGAACCGCCTGCTTCAGGGCGATGTGGGGTCGGGCAAAACCGCCGTTGCCTTTTATTGTGCGTATGCCGCATGGAAAAGCGGCGGGCAGTGCGTTATTATGGCGCCCACGGAGATACTTGCCCGGCAGCATTTTCTGGCCTTTACGGCACTTTTTCCGGAGATACCGTGCGTGTATATCCGCGGAGGAATGCGTGCAGGCGACAGGAAAGAGGCGGAAGAAAAAATTGCATCGGGAAAAGCGGGGGTGATAGTGGGCACTCACGCGGTTTTGAGCGAAAAAACCGAATACCGCGATCTGCGCATGGTGGTTACGGACGAGCAGCATCGCTTCGGGGTGGCGCACAGGGCGCGGCTTGAGGGCAAGGGGGCAAACCCGCACACTCTTGTTATGTCGGCAACTCCCATACCGCGCACGCTGGCGCTTGTGCTTTACAGCGACCTTGATGTTTCGGTGCTGGATGAGCTGCCGCCCGGAAGACAGCATATCACAACGGCGGTTATACCGCCGGCAAGGGAAAGGGCGCTGTTTGAATATATAGCGGCCTGTGCCGGGCAGGGGCTGCAATCCTATATAGTCTGCCCCCTTGTTGACCCCAATGAGGATTATGCGGCGCGCAGCGCAAAGGAAATATACGAGGATATGCTTGCGCTTTTGCCGCCGGAGAAGCTGGGGCTTATACACGGCAGGATGAAGGCGGAGGAAAAGCAGAGTGTCATGGACGGCTTTGTTTCGGGCAAAACGGCGGTGCTTGTTTCCACTACGGTAATTGAGGTGGGGATAAATGTGCCGTCGGCCGTAAACATGGTGATTGTGGATGCCGAGCGCTTCGGGCTTGCGCAGCTGCACCAGCTGCGGGGCAGAGTGGGCAGAGGCAGCATGAAATCCTATTGCTTTTTGCTTTCCGCGCAGGACAGCGAGCGTCTTGAAATACTTACCAAAACCGACGACGGCTTTGAAATAGCCGAGCAGGATCTTAAACTGCGCGGACCGGGAGATTATTTCGGTCTGCGTCAGAGCGGAATGCCGGGTACGGATTTTTCGGCACTGTTTGCGGATATGGATATGGTAAGGGCGGCAAAGGAGGCGCTGGCGCTTATAGTATGCGAGCCGGAATACAAAAATCTTTATGCTTCTTTGCGGGCAAGTGCCCTTTCAAACGGGGAAAAAGAGGTTACATATAATTAGGGTGCGGCTTTAACATGCATTTTTTGCATATGCGCACTGATGAGCGTTTTTATAATTGCGGCGGCATATATTTATTTATAAAACGGCATATGAAAACCGCATAAATTCCGCATAAGCTGCAAAAATGCGTTTACTAACCGAACAATGTGCGGTATAATGTCTGCGTATTCATTATTTATTCATATTTAAGGAGAAACCGCAATGATTGAAATCAAGGAAGCCAAAACACGACGGGAAATTCACGACTTCGTGGAATTTCCAAATAAGCTCTACAAGGATTGCCCGTATTATGTTCCCTGTCTGAGCGTGGACGAAACAAAGGACCTTCGCCCGGAAACAAACCCGGCCTACGAATACTGCGAGGCCAAAATACTGCTTGCCTATAAGGACGGCAGGCTGGCGGGGCGTATGTGCGCGATTATCAACCATGCCTACAACGAAAAATGGCATAAAAAGCGCATTCGCTTTAACCGCTTTGATGTAATTGACGATATCGAGGTTACAAAGGCGCTTATTGATTATGTAAAGGCGTGGGGCAAGCAAAACGGACTTACGGAGATCACCGGTCCTATCGGCTTTTGCGATATGGACAAGGAGGGCATGCTGGTTGAAGGCTTTGACGAGATGGATATGTATATCACGGCCTATAACGCGGCATACTATCCCAAGCATCTGGAGGCGCTGGGCTTTGTAAAGGATGCCGATTGGGTGGAAATGGAGATAAAGGTTCCGGACAAGCTGGATGAGCGGATAGTAAAGGTGTCCAACGGACTTATGCGCAGAGGCAATCTGCACGAGTTCAAGTTTACCAAAATGAAGCAGGTGCTGCCCCGTGTAGAGGAAATCTTCGACCTGCTCAACGAGGCCTATGCCGGGCTGTACGGCACGGTGGAGCTTAACAAGCGGCAGGTGATGTTTTATAAAGACCACTACATAGCGCTGCTTGACCCCCAATATGTATGCGTTATAGAAAACGAAAATAATGAGATCGTGGGCTTCGGCGCTGCGCTGCCTTCCCTTGCAAAGGCAACAAAAAAAGGCGGCGGACATTATCTGCCCTTTGGCTGGATACACCTGCTTAAGGCGCTTAAGAAGAATGACCGTCTGGAGCTGCTGCTGGTGGCCGTGCGCAAGGATTATCAGAACAAGGGCGTAAATGCCATGCTGATAAACAAAATATATGCAAACGCCATTAAAAACGGTATTAAATATGCCGAAACCGGTCCGGAGCTGGAGCTGAACGACAAGGTGCAGTCCCAGTGGAAGAGCTTTGAAACAAGGCAGCATAAGCGCAGAAGATGCTATGTTGCGCCCATTGAATGAATAAAAGCATGATTAACGGATGCGTCCGGGGTTTGCCCGGGCGCATTTCCGCATATAATGGTCAGGGAAAAATATCCCGCTAAATGCGGCATTGCTTTTGAAGCGGTATTGTGATATAATACAATGTACGGCTTAACTCAATACGGCGGATTCTTCATGAAATCTGCATTGATTTTGTTTTATAACGGCGCCTGCGTCAAAAGCGGCATCGCCGGAAAGGAATTCTGAATTACATGGCGGAAAAAAAGAAAAAAAGCACGGCAAAAAGCACCTCGGGCAAGGCTAAAACCTCTCAGACCAAGCGTGCCCCGCAGAAGGGCAAAGCCTCCGCAAGAGGCACTTCGGGCAGAAACGGCAAAAGAAGCGGCCGGTCGGGGGTGTCGGGAAATGCTTCGCGGGAGATGCAGGGGGTAATATGCGCCGCTTTGGGGCTGCTTGTTCTTGCCTGCCTTTTCATAAGAAAAACCGCTGCGGTGCCCGAGGCGATAGCCGGGGTAATAATGGGGCTTTTCGGTATAGGCGGCTATCTTGTGCCCGTTGCAATGCTGGTGTTCGGCATTGCAAGAATAGTCAGGAGCAGCTTTGACATTCATGCGGGCAAAACGGCGTCCGGCATAGTGTTCGCGCTGTGCATATGCGGCCTTATACACCTTGCCTTAACGGCGGCGGGCGGGCTTGCATGGACGGAAAGCGGATATTTTGATTCCCTTAAAACCGTTTACAATGCGGCATCGCAGTCATTTTTCCCGTTAAGCATGGGCGCGGTATGCGCAGCTTATGTTTATCCGCTTGTGCGCCTTTTCGGAGTGGCCATAAGCGCGATAATTCTTGTGTGCGGCGTTGCGGTAAGCGTGATATTGCTGTTTAATTTTTCTTACAGAGAAATGGGCATACGCCTGAAAAAGCATATTGACAACGGCAGGGAGCAGCGCAGAAGCCGTGCGCTTATGCAGGACGATCTGTTTGAAGAGGACGGCGATATTGACGGCGAATATGACGGCATGGAGGATGAACGGGAAGCCTATAACCGCAGCAGCGGCCGCTTTGCCCAAAACGAAAACACAAACACACGCAAAAAGGTCAAAATGTTTGACGATACGGTGGAGGAGGGGCTTAACCGCAAGCATAACCGCGAGGTTATAAGTGAGCAGGAATCTCCGCTGTCCATAGATGAGGCGGCGCCCGTAAGCGTATTAAAAAGAGAATTCAACGAGCCGGACAGCCATACTTTGTATGACGGCGCGTTTAATGGCGGCGCCGAGGCTTGGGACGCGCAGGAGCCAACCGTGCATGCCCGGCAGGAGGAGTATTCGCCCTTTATAAAGCCGACTTCGCAGGAGCCGGGCGGGCAGGCGTTTGAGGCGCACCCGGAGGATCAGTATGTACACGGGGAGACGGAGGAAGTCCGTGAGGTGCAGGCCGTAAAAACACCGTACCTGCCCACGAAACAGGGCGGAGCGGAGGATACGGAAAGCGACCCGGAGGAGCCGGAGCACGAAAAGGAAAATGTAAGCGGAGAGTTCAATTCCTTTGACCTGCCGGCGCAGCCGCCCAAATATGTTTTTCCGCCCCTTTCGCTTTTGCCGCCTCCAAAGCCGCCCAAGAATGTTGCAAATGTGAATTATGCTGCCTTGGCCGCTAAGCTGGAGCGCACACTGGCAAGCTTCGGCATACGGGCGCGGGTCATAAACTATACCGTGGGTCCGGCAATAACGCGCTATGAGCTTACGCTGGAGGAGGGCATAAGGGTAAATAAAATACTGAACCTTTCCGATGATATTGCGTTGGCCATGGCGGCAACCGGCGTGCGTATAGAGGCGCCGATTCCGGGAAAATCGGCAATAGGCATAGAGATACCGAATGTTAATGTGACCATGGTATGCCTGCGCGAGGTGCTGGACAGCGACAGCTTCCGCAATAATCCCTCCTGCGTGGCAATAGGGCTTGGAAAGGATATAACCGGCAGGGCGGTCATTGCCGATATTGCCAAAATGCCGCATCTGCTTATAGCCGGTCAAACCGGCTCCGGTAAATCCGTTGCCATAAACAGCCTTATTGTAAGCCTGCTTTACAAGGCCACCCCCGATGAGGTGCGTCTGATACTTGTAGACCCCAAGCAGGTGGAGCTGAGCATATACAACGGCATACCGCATTTGCTGCTGCCGGTGGTAACTGACCCCAAAAAGGCGGCGGGCGCTCTGCAATATGTGGTGCGGCAGATGGAAAAGCGGTACAGCGAATTCAGCAAGCACAGGGTAAAGGATATATACCGCTACAACGAGCAGGCAAAAGCGGCGGGCGAGCCGATAATGCCCCGCATTGTGGTTATTGTAGATGAGCTTAACGACCTGATGATGGTGTGCCCCGGCGAAGTGGAGGACAGCGTGCTGCGCATAGCCCAGCTGGCGCGCGCCGCAGGCATATATCTTGTTTTGGCTACTCAGCGCCCCAGCGTCAATGTAATAACGGGCGTTATCAAGGCCAATATTCCGTCCCGCATGGCCTTTGCAGTGGCATCATCGCACGATTCCAAAACCATTCTGGACAGAGTGGGCGCGGAAAGGCTTGTCGGTAAGGGCGATATGCTTTATCATCATAACGGCGAATCAAAGCCTTTGCGTATTCAGGGAGCCTTTGTGGATGAACCCGACATCGAAAAGGTGGTGGAGTTCATAAAGGGCAATTCCGGCGAGCCGGAGTATATCGACGAGGAAGAGATCACCATGGTTTCGCAGGAGGATAAAGAGGAAGCGGGTGCCGACGGCGAAGAGGGCTATGACGAGCTGATCTTCAAGGCCGTGGACATAGTCATGCAAACGGAGCAGGCCTCAATATCCATGCTCCAGCGCAAGCTGGGCATAGGCTATGCCCGCGCCGGCAGGCTAATAGATGCCATGGAAAAAATGCGCATTATCGGCCCCTCCCAGGGCAGCAAACCAAGGGAGATACTGATAACGCAGGAGCAGTATATACAGAATTTCAAAAGGAAATAGCAAACAGCAAACGGGCTTAGGGCAATGCGCAGGCCTGCACGCTGCTTAAGGCCGAGGAAGATTCTAATACGAAGGAAAAAACAAATCATGCAATACAGGGCGGCAGTTGTTTCACTGGGCTGCAATAAAAATCTGGTGGATTCCGAAATAATGATGAAATACCTCTCCGAGGCGGGCTGTACGGTGGTGCAGGATCCGGCGGGGGCCGATATCGTATTTGTAAATACCTGCGGCTTTATAACCGAGGCAAAGGAGGAATCCATACGCACGATATTTGAAATGCTGGAGCTTAAAAAGCAGGGCGTGCGCGCGGTGTTTGCCACGGGCTGCTTTGCCAAGCGCTATGCAAAGGAGCTGCGCAGTCAGGTTCCCGAGCTTGACGGAATACTGGGGGTATACGATTACTCACATATATCCGAAATGCTTAATTGCTTTGAAAAGGGGCGCAAGTATTTCTGCACCGAGGGCACTCCGGAATATATGGACACCGCGCCGGGCAGGATTGTTTCCACCCCGTCATACAGCGCATATCTTAAAATAGCCGACGGCTGCTCAAACCGCTGTCACTACTGCGCCATTCCGTCCATACGGGGAGATTATTGCTCAAGGGATTTCGATTCTCTCATAAAGGAGGCTCGGGCGCTCTATGACGGCGGCGTGCGCGAGCTTATAGTTACGGCGCAGGATTCCACACGCTACGGCGAGGATAAGGGTAAGGGGAGGCTTACGGAGCTGCTTAAAAGCCTTGAAGGCATAGGCTTTAAGTGGATAAGGCTGCTGTATGCCTATCCCAGCCGCATAAGCGACGGGCTGCTTGAATATATGAATTCCAGCAGCGTGATATGTCATTATCTTGATATGCCCATTCAGCATACCGAGGATAAAATGCTCAAGGCCATGAACAGGCATTATAATTCCGATGTTATAAAGCATATTTACGACAAGGTGCGCTCCTTTGATAAGCCGTGGGCGCTGCGCACCACTGTAATATGCGGCTATCCCGGCGAGACACCGGCGGATTTCCGGCATATGCTTGATTTTCTCAAGCAGCGTCCCTTTGAGCTGCTGGGCGCCTTCAGATATTCGCCGGAGGAGGGCACGGTGGGAGCCTCCCTGCCGCATCAGACGCGCGCCTCCACAAAGCAGGTGCGTTTTGACAGCGTAATGCTTCAGCAGTCCTCCATTACAAATGAGCTGAACTCAAAATATGTGGGGCTTACACTGCCCGTGCTTATAGAGGGTTACAGCGAGGAAAATTCAAGCTATGTGGGCAGATGTGAGTTTCAGGCCCCGGAGGTGGACGGATGTGTTTATGTTTCGGGGAAAAACCTTGAAACGGGCAGCTTCTATTCCTGCACGGTGCAGGAGGCCTTCGGTTACGACCTTTACGCAAGCGCACAGGCAAAGGATAAAACAGAATAAAAACAGTCAGACACCATCACCGAAAGGGGAAGAAGACAGCCTATGAATCTTGCCAATAAGCTCACATTTCTGAGGATTATTATGATACCGGTAATGGCGGTATTGTACTTTTTCTCTTTGGAATATGCGGCGGCCGCCGTATTTGTGCTGGCAGTGCTTACCGATATGCTGGACGGACGCATAGCGCGAAGCCGCAACATGGTTACGGATTTCGGAAAATTTTTGGATCCGATAGCGGATAAGCTGCTTAATGTTACGGCGCTTATCATGCTGCTTTGGGCAGCGCGGCGCGATGACCCGTGGGCCGTGGTGCTCACCGTGTGCACCGTAATAATCGTTGCGCGGGAATTTACCGTTACCGGCTTTAGAATCATTGCGGCTACTAACCGTGTGGTTATTGCCGCAGATAAATGGGGCAAGATAAAAACCGTCACTCAGGATGTTGCAATAGTGCTGCTTTTGATGGGCAACTGGCCTTTCAGGCTTATAGGCATTCCGGTGGATTACATTGTGCTTATTGCCTCAACGGTGCTTACGGTAATAAGCGGCGCAAATTACATAGTAAAAAACACCGCGGTGTTCAAAAGCGGCGATGCATTTAAGGAGAAAAACGGAAAATGACGCAGAAGCAGCGCGTAAAAAAAGTGTGCAGGCAGCTGCTGGAGGGCGGAATCACCGTATCTGCCGCCGAATCCTTTACTGGCGGCGGGGTGTCGTCGCAGCTTGTAAGCAGGCCGGGAATGTCAGCATCGTTTCTTTTGGGCATTGTGGCCTATACCGATAATGCAAAAGCCGCGCATCTTGGCGTCAGCACGGAAATACTTGAGCGCTTCGGAGCGGTAAGCCCGGAGTGCGCACAGGCAATGGCAAAGGGCATTCGCGAGGCATCGGGCAGCGACATTGCAGTGGCCACTACCGGCTTTGCCGGCCCCGGCGGGGGAACGCCCGCAGCCCCGGTGGGCACCTTTTTTGTTGCCGCAGTACGGGGCGGTGCGGTATGCTGCCGGCGCTTTTTCGTAAAGGGCTCGCGCCGCAGGGTAACAAAGCACGGAGTAAAGGAAGCCTTAAAACTTATCGAATATATGCTTAAACAGAATTCCGATGCCTGACCCATACCGCATATGTTTTTTCCGAAATTAAACGGCAAAAAGCGTATTTTGTCATCTTTGGTGTTGCACGGGCGGGTTCGGGGTGCTATAATATATTAGAAATTACGGGTTTTAACAGCCGCAGGAAGGCTGAAAGATATAACAAAGGAGAAAAAAGATGGACAAGCAAACGGCACTTGAGGCGGCTCTTGTACAGATCGAAAAACAGTTCGGCAAGGGTTCCGTTATGAAACTGGGTGACGCTGCGGCAACGCAGATTTCCGTTATACCTACCGGCAGCATACAGATAGACGCGGCTTTGGGCGTAGGCGGAATACCGCGCGGAAGAATAATCGAGATTTTCGGGCCGGAGTCATCGGGTAAAACAACAATTGCACTGCAAATGGTGGCATCCGCACAAAAGCTGGGCGGTATTGCGGCATATATCGATGCGGAGCACGCAATGGATCCGGAATATGCCAAGGCTTTGGGCGTAGATGTTGACAACCTGTACATCTCACAGCCCGATACCGGTGAGCAGGGCTTGGAGATATGCGAATCCCTTGTGCGTTCCGGCGCCATTGACATAGTGGTTATCGACTCGGTTGCCGCGCTCGTTCCCAAGGCAGAGATTGAAGGCGATATGGGCAGCTCTCATATGGGCTTGCAGGCGCGCCTTATGTCGCAGGCACTGCGCAAGCTGGCGGGCGTCATAAGCAAAACAAACGCCACCGCAATATTTATAAACCAGCTTCGTGAGAAGGTGGGAGTTATGTTCGGCAACCCGGAGGTCACCACCGGCGGCAAGGCTCTTAAATTCTATGCTACGGTGCGCATGGATATCCGCAAGGGCGACGCCATAAAGGACGGAGCCGATATAATAGGCAACAAAACCAAGGTGAAAATCGTCAAAAACAAGGTTGCGCCGCCTTTCCGTTCCGTCGAGGTGGAAATGTATTACGGCAAGGGCATAAGCCGCGCCGGCGGTTTGCTGGATGCTGCCGTGGATGTCGGCCTTATTGAAAAAAGCGGCACATGGTTCAGCTATAAGGGCGACCGTATAGGCCAGGGGAAGGACAACGCCCGTGCATATATTGAGGCCCATCCGGAGCTTATGGAGGAGCTGGATACCAAGCTGCACACCATGCTCAATGTTATAAATACAAACCTTGCAGCCGGAAAGCGCAAGGCGGTAAAGCCGCTTAAGGCGGCGGATGCCGCGGGAGATTCTGCGGACGAGCTGGATCAGGACGATTGACCCCGGCATTTGCAAACAGTAAAATAAAACAGTCAAAAAGCTCTGCACTGCGCATTTATATGCAGCAGCAGAGCTTTTTTGCAAGATATTAGCCAAAAAATAAAAATGCGGCCGTCGGAAAGGAGAAACGATGCCGCTGTGATGCTTTAAGGCTCAGTGCTTTTGCGAGGGGGCCTGCGCCTCCGTGCAGAAGGGGTGAATGGCGGTTATTCCGCTTTTAAGCACGGCGCTCCTTAAAATCGGGGAATACATAAAGGGCAGCTTCAGCTGTTTTAATGCAAGGCGCATCCGCAGGGAGCGTGTGGCGGCGGCATAACAGGAGAAATCTCCCTTGCGGGCTATGCTCTCATAGGCTGCTGCGGCGCTGTTTATTGCAAAGCTGATGCCCTCGGCAGAGCTGGGGGATACAAGCCCGGCAGCCTCTCCGATAAGGGCGCAGGAGCAGTCGCTGCTTACGGCGGCGGAGGGCATAAAGCGCGGGCGCAGCAGCATGGCCCCTTCCCGCGACAGCTTCCGCCCGAAGCGGTAGCCAAAGCCGCTGAGCCGCTCTACCATTGTATCCAGCTTTTCGTTTGCGCTTCCGTCGGGGAGAAAGGCGCCGCCCACATAGGCTATGCCGTCCTTTACAAAGGTCCAGCCGCTGTAATCGGTAAGGCGGCGGTCAAATACCGCGCTGTAAAGCATCTGATCCTCGCAGGCGCGGAAAAGCTGCTGTACACACACATAACTGCGGGCATTGCGGGATATTCCGAGCCGCTTTGCGGTAACGGAGCACGCGCCGTCTGCGCCTATAAGCAGGCGGCTGTGAAGCGTTGTGCCGTCGGAAAGGAGTATTTTATAGCCGTCGGGAAGATGCTTTATATCGCGCACAACGCGCCCGGCGTACTTGTCGGTGTTCTGCGACAGCCCGAAAAGATATCGGTCAAAGCGGGCGCGGTCAATGTTCAGATAGCAGCGCTGATAAAGCCGGCTCAGCCCGGTTTCAAGGTCCAGCGTTTTTACCGCGAATATCTGCGGTGAGGCAAGAATCTCCTTGGGCAGAGAGAACGACAGCCGCGCCAGAGCCTTTTGCGCATCGGGCGCAAGCAGACCTCCGCAGGATTTTACAAATGCGGGATTCGGACGGTCAAAAAAGCGCCGGTCGGCTATTCCAACGGAAACTCCGCTTTTTTCCAGCAGGTATGCCGCAATACTGCCGGCAGGTCCTGCGCCTGAAATAAATACATCATAATGCTTCATGCTGCAATTATATACCATAGCACGCCGATACGCAAGATGCAATGTGTCCCCGGCCAAATATTCAATTGATTTTTGCGGGGATTTGTAGTAATATTACAATTGCGGCGGAGTGTGCAAGTTTCGCGCGTCCGTCAGTCTTTTTTTCGGAGATGAACATATGGAAAAAATCAGGATGAAAACTCCCCTTGTGGAAATGGACGGGGACGAGATGACCCGTATTATCTGGCAAAGCATAAAGGATATTTTGCTTAAGCCCTATATTGAGCTTAAATGCGAATATTACGATCTCGGGCTGCCCAACCGCGACAAAACAGAAGATAGGGTTACAACCGAAGCGGCGCTTGCCATTAAAAAATACGGAGTAGGCGTAAAATGCGCCACAATAACCCCCAATGCGGCAAGGGTGGAGGAATATAAGCTTAAAAGCATGTGGAAAAGCCCCAATGGCACTATCCGTGCCATTTTGGACGGCACGGTATTCCGCGAGCCCATAATAGTTCCCGGAGTGCAGCCGCGTGTGCCGGCATGGAAGCAGCCGATAGTAATTGCCCGTCATGCCTACGGCGATATTTATAAAAACACCGAAATGCGCACCTCCGCCGGCGATGTGGCCGAGCTTACCGTAACCTCTGCGGACGGCTCAAAGCGCACCGCACTCATTCACTCCTTCACCGGCGACGGCGTTATAATGGGCATGCACAATACCGATGCCTCCATAAGAAGCTTTGCGCGCTCCTGCTTCAATTATGCTCTTGATTCGGGAAGGGATCTTTGGTTTTCGGCAAAGGATACCATATCCAAAACCTACGATCACCGCTTCAAGGATATTTTTCAGGAAATATTTGATGCGGAATTCAGGGAAAAATTCGCCTCTGCCGGCATTGAATATTTCTACACCCTTATTGATGATGCGGTTGCACGCATAATGCGCTCAGAGGGCGGCATGATATGGGCGTGCAAGAATTATGACGGCGATGTAATGAGCGATATGATAGCAACCGCCTTCGGCTCTCTTGCCATGATGTCCAGCGTGCTTGTTTCACCTGACGGAAAATACGAATACGAGGCCGCTCACGGCACCGTAACAAGACATTATTACCGCCATCTCAAGGGGGAAGAAACCAGCACGAACTCCATAGCCACAATATATGCCTGGACCGGCGCGCTAAACAAACGCGGCGAGCTGGACGGCATACCGGAACTGTGCGATTTTGCAAAAAAACTGGAGAAAGCCACGATATTGACGGTGGAAAACGGAATAATGACAAAAGAGCTGTATTTGCTCAGCAGCGCCCCCAATAAGCGCAGCGTGAATACCGCGGAGTTCCTTGAAGAGGTTGGTAAAACACTCAAGGCCATGCTGTAACGGGCGTGCAAGCAATCAAGGAAATTTACCGTAAAAACAAATTGCAGATATTATTTATTACAAAGAGCCGGTAAGGCCGCGAAAGGAAGATAAAAATGAAAATATACCAAGCTTGGGAAAAACTCACCGACAGCTTTACAAACGAACAGCAGCAGCTGCAATTCTGGAATGAATATTACAGAATCGAAACCGAAGCCTACAAAAAGATACTTGCAGATCCGGAGCATAAGCTCTGCGGCAGCATAAAAGAGGCGGCAGAGAGCATCGGTATGGAGCCGGTGATGTTTGCGGGCTTTTTGGACGGTGCAAACACCAGTCTTAAGCAGGAGGTTGACCTTAGCACTCTGGAGGATACCGACAGCATTGAAATAATATTCGATACGGAAAAGCTGTATTACAATATGCTTTCCGCAAAGGCGAAATGGCTTTATACTTTGCCCGAATGGGACGGTGTGCTTAGCGCGGAGCAGCGGGACACCATCCTGAGACAGTGGCGCGCCGACCATACGGCTGTAAGCCACAAGGTGGGAAGAAACGATCCCTGCCCCTGCGGAAGCGGCAAGAAATATAAAAACTGCTGCGGCTGATAACCGGCAGCGGCACTATCTGATGTGATAAGAGGTTGGAATGTCGGACGACAGAATGAAGAAAATACGCAATTTCTGTATAATTGCGCATATAGATCACGGTAAAAGCACCCTTGCGGATAGGCTTATTGACGCTACCGGCACCATAAGCAAGCGCGATATGCAGGATCAGGTGCTGGACACCATGGAGCTTGAAAAGGAACGGGGAATAACCATAAAATCCAAGGCGGTGCGCATGTTTTATGACGCGCCGTGGGGCGAGGAGCTCACCTTCAATCTCATTGATACGCCCGGACATGTGGATTTTACCTATGAGGTTTCCCGCAGCCTGAATGCCTGCGAGGGCGCATTGCTTGTGGTGGATGCCACTCAGGGCATTGAGGCACAGACTCTGGCAAATGTGTACCTTGCCCTTGAGCAGGATCTTGAAATACTGCCGGTAATAAACAAAATAGACCTTCCCAGCGCAGATCCCGAGGGCACCAAAAAGGAAATTGAGGATGTTATAGGGCTGCCTGCTCAGGATGCGCCCTGCATATCCGCAAAGGAAGGCCTGAATATAGAAGCGGTGCTGGAGCTTATCGCCCGCGGCGTTCCTGCACCGAAGGGAGATGCGGACGCCCCGCTTCAGGCGCTTATATTTGATTCCTGCTATGATAACTATAAGGGCGCGCTCAGCTTTGTGCGCGTTAAAAACGGCACGGTGCGCGCCGGGGACCGTATACGCATGATGAGCACCGGCAGCGAATTCGATGTGGTGGAGGTGGGAGTGTTCACTCCGGATTATACCCCCGCCGAGGCGCTCAGAGCGGGCGATGTAGGGTACATTGCCGCCAGCATAAAAAATGTCAGCCAGACGCGAGTGGGCGATACGGTAACCCTTGCCGATAATCCGGCAAAGGAACCGCTTCCGGGCTATAAGGAAGCAAAGCCCATGGTGTTTTGCGGAATATATCCCGCAGACGGTTCGGAGTACGGCGACCTTAAGGATGCGCTGGAAAAGCTGCGCCTGAACGATGCTGCGCTCACTTTTGAGCCGGAAACCTCGGCGGCGCTGGGCTTTGGCTTTCGCTGCGGATTTTTAGGGCTGCTGCACATGGAAATAATTCAGGAGCGGCTGGAGCGCGAATTTGATTTTGATATAATAACTACCGCGCCCAGCGTAATATACCGCATAACCAAGCCGGACGGCACCGAGCTGCTGCTGGATAACCCGGCGGATATGCCAAGGCCCGAAGAAATAGCATCAATATCCGAGCCGATAGTAAGCGCGCATATCATGACTCCGCCGGAGTATATCGGCAACATCATGGAGATATGTCAGGAAAAGCGCGGGGAATATATCAATATGAAATATATAAATGAAACCCGCGCGGTTCTGGAGTACAGGCTTCCGCTTAACGAAATTATATATGATTTCTTTGATGCGCTCAAATCCCGCACGCGCGGCTACGCTTCCTTTGACTATGAGATTGTGGGCTATAAGGAAAGCGAGCTTGTAAAGCTTGATATACTGTTAAACGGCGATGTGTGCGATGCCATGGCTACAATAGTTCATAAGGACAAGGCGTATGCGCGGGGCAGGGCAATTGCGGAAAAGCTTAAGGATGTAATTCCCCGTCAGCTTTTTGAAATACCCATACAGGCGGCAATCGGCGGCAAGATCATAGCGCGGGAAACCGTAAAGGCAATGCGCAAGGATGTGCTTGCAAAGTGCTACGGAGGCGATATAACCAGAAAGAAAAAGCTGCTGGAAAAACAGAAGGAAGGCAAGAAGCGCATGCGCCAGATAGGCAGCGTGGAGCTTCCCTCCGAGGCGTTCATGGCCGTGCTTAAAATAAACTGAAACGGCCATCCCGTTTACGGCGCGTCCGGGCGGTGCTTCGCTCTGCGGCGCGCTTTTTCTGCGACTGTTTTAAGGCTTGCGGAAAAATAATTATGCCCGTAAAAAGGAGGAAAATGACGGTGAGCTCCGTATATGTGCATATACCTTTTTGTGCCGGAAAATGCCGCTATTGCGACTTTGTATCCTTTGCGGGCAAGGAGTCGCTTACGGACGATTATATTCTAGCGCTGCTGAAGGATGCGGAAGGTTATCGCGGAGAGGCTGCGGAAACCGTTTTTATAGGCGGGGGCACGCCGTCCGTGCTGTCCTGCGGGCAGACGGAAAGGCTGCTGCGCGGTCTTGCGGATATATTCCGCATAAAGCCGGGCGCGGAATTTACAATGGAGAGCAATCCTTGCAGCCTGACAAAGGAAAAGCTGCGGCTTTATCGCGATTTGGGGGTAAATCGGCTGTCCGTAGGGCTTCAGTCTACGCTGGACAGCGAGCTTAAAATGCTGGGCAGGCTGCATGACTATAAAACATTCCTTGATGCGTATGCAATGGCAAGAGAATGCTTTGATAATATAAATATCGATCTGATTTCCGGGCTTCCCGGGCAGCGCCCGGAGGATTTTGCCCTGACGCTTGACCGTGTAACCGCGCTGGAGCCGGAGCATATATCGGCTTACAGCCTGATACTTGAGGAGGGTACGCCCCTTGAAAAAGAGGTGAGCAGCGGGAGGCTGAGCCGCCCGGATGAGGAAACCGACCGCCAAATATATGCGCTCACGGCACAGAAGCTGCTTGTATCGGGCTATAAAAGGTATGAAATATCGAATTATTCCCGCGAAGGATATGAATGCCGGCATAATCTTGCTTACTGGACGGGAAAGGACTATATCGGCATAGGATGCGCCGCACATTCGCTGCAAAACGGTATAAGAAGCCGCCGCAGCAGCAATTTGACGGAATATATGACGCATCCGGGCCCGTGTGAAAGCATTGCGCTTACAAAAAAGGATCGCTATGAGGAATTCATAATGCTCAGGCTCCGCCTGACCGAGGGCTTTTCCTTCCGGCAGTGCGCTTCGGATACGGGAACGGATATAAGATGCGCGCGCGCGCGTGAGCTGGAAACGCTGCAAAGGGGCGGATTTATAATAATTAACGGGGACAACTGCCGCCTGAGCGAAAAAGGCATGGATCTTTGCGATGCGGTGACCCTGCAGCTGATATAAAGCCGCTGCCGGGGGCGGGGGCGGGGC
>ERZ1026780.45-NODE-45-length-98877-cov-8.034496_pt1 | contig 98877 bp, 82 predicted proteins | sample MGYA00380126_ERZ1026780 | MGnify/ENA primary metagenome ERZ1026780 (study PRJEB33269, sample SAMEA4719762) | human gut metagenome | biome: human-associated habitat; feature: organic feature; material: feces | place: Cameroon | collected 2013-10 ... | reverse complement strand
GCATTATTGCAATAATTGTATATTTTTGTAGCAAAAAAAGATTAAAAAAGTTGAATTTTGATATTGATGAATGCGAACTTGGATTAACAGGCGGGACTATTCGTTTAAAATGTAATAAGATTCATCAACAAATTGCTTTTAGAATATGGGTTGATATTAATACTCGGGTTCTTGCAACTAAAATTAATTTAGATGTTGATAATATACGTGTTATAAATGATTCTTATTATAAGTGTTTTACAGACACTCGTGAATTGTTGAAAGAAATACCGGTTGATAAAATAAATAGCGATGGTGAATTAGTAAACTTGATTGTAAGGTTTTTAAATGAAGTAATGAGACCATATTTAACAAAATGGGGTGTTCGTTATAATCAATGGTACGATAATAAAATAGAAAAAGATGGACTGAAAGGCGATAATCCAGTAGATATTCAAAAGAGTTATTCTTGTTATGAAGAGTTATCGAACGATTTGTTATCAATTAATGAAAAAGTAATAAAATATAGTGATAAATTGCGCGAGATTGCATTTTCTGAAGCTAAGAAAAAAACAAATAAAGGAAGTAAAAAACATGATAAATAGACATAAAGTTTTTATAAGTTATTATCACGATGATGACCAGTTTTACAAAAACGAAATAGCAAAATGGAATGAGATTTATAATTTATTTGATGATTATTCTGTAAATGACGGAGATATTGATGATACATTTTTAACGGATGAAGCAATCCGTGTAAAAATCAGAGATGAATACATTAAGGATGCCACAGTTTTAGTATTGCTTTGTGGCTGCAATACTAAACATAGAAAATACATTGATTGGGAACTACATGCTGCAATGTATGATACTGAAAAGAATCCTAAGATGGGAATTTTAGTGGTTAATTTGCCTTCTTGTAGAAATAATATTAGAGCTGTTGAGGATAGAGAAAAAGAAATAGTAGCTCCAAACACAAACTGGACCACTTTTACTAAAAGAAGTGAGTACGAGTCCGCATATCCAGATTTACCTTCAAGACTAATTGATTCATTGGTTAAAAAGCATTCTGATATTACTTTTGTCAATTGGAATACAATTTCTAATAATCATTTTTTACTTCAAGAGTTAGTCGATTTTGCGTATATGAGAAGAAAAACAATAGAATATGATTTATCTGCTCCATTAAGAAGAAAAAATTCAAATTAATATTAATTATAGATAAGTGGCTTATACGAATCAGGGTGTGCATTGTATTAAAATGGTTCATCTTTGCCAAATTTGAAATTGCGGAACGAAACGCTACTGTATTGCTATTTGTCAAATAGTAGGGATGCCAAGGCTTTCACCGAAAAGATACATAGCGACTTATTCGGTTACCAATAGTCAAATCGAAGTCACAATTAACGCTTTCGGAAAAACAAATGATTGCTTTGACCTTTGGGAATGAACTCCTGGAGGTTTTTGTTTTGGCTATTGCTAACGTCGTATATTTCTTTAGGAATAGCGACCTTTCGTGTTAGAATGCTCGTATATGAAACACACCCGCAGAAGATCTAAAAAGACCATCTCCAAAAAGTTCGGGGGGGGGTTATTATTTTTTCTCAGTAGCATCTCTTTGATAGGAGTTGGTTTTTCGAGTTGGGTGATAGGGCCCTTAAGCAGTGCGCAAGTCGACATAAATGTGTATGCAGCCGACATAATCAACGGTGATTATTTTTCTATATCTGCAAATGACATAAAGATGTTCACGCTTGGTCCAAACGGTTTGGTGAAAGACGAAACAATCGTCAACGAATCCTCTATCGAGATCTCTTTTTACATTAATAACGAAGTAGCTTATCCATCAACCGGTTCGGGACTCCTGAATTTTGAGATGATCCTTTCATGCAGCAGTCAATCTTTCCTGAATGCCTATATTTCAAATCCAACAATGAACGGAACAACAAACTTATCCTCATCAACGGCTGGTACAGAAATGGTCAGCGATGTGAGCTATACAATATCTGAAACAGGGAAAACAAAAGCCACAACAATCTATAAAGTAACTGACACAGCGAATGCTGACGGAAAATATATGGCTGATTTATATTATTCAGCCAAACCGACTTTTAATTTCAAGGTGAGGGGCAAATAAGAATGGCTAAAACTAGGCTCAACACTTTTTTACTATCTTTAGTTCTTGCAACTTCGACTTTTTTCAATGTCGGCAAAAGTAATTGGATAATACCTGGCGAAGCAAATGTCGATAACATAACGATAAACAATGGCAGTAGAGCCGTATGCTACAACGGAAGGACCAAAACGAAGTACACGACAATCGAAAAAGCCTTGGAAGTGGCGAAGAACGATACTGCGAACAATGACACGATATATGTAATCCCAGGCACCAATCCTGTAATCACTAGAAGTTGCGAGATTGCTAGCGGAGACACTCTTTGCTTGCCTTATGAGGATAATGGCAACGATGTTCATACCTTTCTTAACAGAAACGACACCACAAGCAATGCGACATTCGGAGACTTGAATTCAGATAATGTTAATAAAAATAGGAAAAATCAAATTACGATCAGAGGAAATGTATCGCTGACAAATAATGGCACTTTAACGGTCGGGGGCAGTATTGGATATGGTGGATCAGCCGTTGGCATTACTGGTCAAACCGCAAGCAGCTATTGCGAAATCTTGATGAAGAACAACTCGAAGATTATTAACAATGGGAGCATCAATCTATACGGATATATTAAGGAATCTTCAAAAAACAATGGCAGTTATGTTGAACACAAAAATTCATCAGTTATAAAATTGCCGTTTGTGATTTACGATTTTCGAGGTGGAAGCTATTCCTATGCTTGCTATGGGAAGGATGTGATGCCTTTTAGTAATTATGATTTTCCTAACTGTCAGTCTTTGCAGAAGTTTTATTATGGTTCCAAAATGTATGGTCTAGCAACGATATATGCAGGCAACTCATGGTCAACGCCTGAGGTTTTGGTTTTAGGAACAGATTCAGATTCTTGTTTATTTAGGCTGTCTAATAATTATGCGACTCTTAAATACGCCCCTAGCAACGTTCTTTATACCACGAATGACGTATCAGCATCAACTACATTAGAAACCGCTAATTTTACCGAGATTCACACTTTTGGGGATATTTCGCTTTCTAGTTTAAGGATTGAATTAAAGGTTGGTTTGACGATAACGGTTGACACATCAAAAATGTATTGTCCTTTGTGTTTCAAATACCAAGTTATAGTTGAACGAGGGACTTTTACTGTGTCAAACAAAATGAAATTTTTGGGTGGAGCTTCTTTACTGATAAAGCCTGGTGCAACTGTAACATGCAACGCTAACGTCAGTTTTTATCAAGATTACATTCCTAACATAATTACTGGAGGAAGTAATTTATACCCTTCATCTTTTACAACGGCAAATCTTGTTAATAACGGAATTTTGAATCTAAATAGCGCTTTCGGGGGATTGGTAGAGACTTCTGAAATTTCTGGCAGACTTAATACAAGCAACGGCTTTTCAGAATCGGTTACTACAATGGAAATCTTATCTTCTAAGGGCAGTAGCATTTTTGCATCGACAGACAAAACAGAAAACAAAGTACAAGACGCTTTAGGTTATCTTGGCGCAACAGGAAGACCAAATGAATCAACTATACTTTCTAAATCTAAATCTTTTGAGTCAAAGGGAAATTATTGGTATTTACCATTAGCGGATATATCTTCACTTGTCATTTCACCTGATAGCGGTGCTTCTGCCAAAAACTCAATCGGCACTTTCGAATTGAGTGCATTGATCTCCCCAATAGAAAATTCCTGTAGCAATATTGTATATCAATGGTCTTGCGATAGTGGGGCAAGTTTAAGTGCAACCGTAGGTCCTAGTACAACTTTAACTATACCTGCTAATGATTCACGCTGGTCTGATAAGGATTATAAAGTTACTTGCGTTGTAACATTCACAAAGTCTGATGGTAAAACAGAAAGCTTAAATGCGACTGGTATATATACCGCGACAAAACGGGGATGGTAACTATTTATAATTTTGCTGTCAAGAACAAATTCAGTCTGCTTCTGATATAAGAAGTATTTTTCAAAAGAAAAACATAGGTTTGATATAATTTGTGTCAGACCTTTTTTCATTGCGGATAGAAATACTTTTTGTATAATGAAGATGCCGTTAAAAAATAAGGAGGGGAAACATGGAAAAGGAATCTTATTTTGATGGTGGTCTTTTACAACAAATCGGTTGGAGCATTCTCGGAGCAATTATCACTGCTTGCACCTTAGGGATTTGCTATCCTTGGGCAAAATGCATGCTAATTAATTGGGAAGCGGAACACACAGTAATTGAAGGCAAAAGGCTTCGTTTTGATGGTCATGCCGCTCAATTATTTGGAAATTGGATCAAATGGTTTTTACTTACCATTATTACCTTAGGTATTTATGGGCTTTGGGTTCCAATCAAAATGAAGAAGTGGGTCACAAAACACACCTTCTTTGTTGAATAAGCAAAGCCAAAAACATTACTAATCTTTAAAAAAACAAATTCTTATTTTTCGTATGCTTTAGGTGCCTTACGCAATTAAGCGCAATAAGAAAACAATCGATAAATAGGCGCTTTTAATTTTTTAAGGCGCCTTTTTGCACACGTGCGCAATAAGAAAGTCACAGCAGTTATATGGAGACGATTGGAAGGCGTTAGATTCTTGACGTTTTAGTAATTTACGTTCATGAAAGCCCTTTATTTGACAAAATGCAAGAATAAAGCGCGTATTTAAGAAACAATCCTTGACATTGTTTTTATATTTAGTTCAATACCATTTGCGAAAGGAGCATTTAGATATGAAAAACAAAATGAAAAACATCTTTATTCCCCTTCTGGCTACTGGTTTATTGCTAACGGGTTGCAATGGTGGAGAAACAGAATCAAGCAGTTCTAGTGTTATTCCGTCTACTTCCGAAGCAAGCAAGGAACCAACCATCACTAAAAAGTTAATTACGAAAGTGGCAGAAGGATGGAAAACTCAATATGAAGTGGGAGATGCTCTCTCCCTAACCGGGTTAACCGTTTCTCTTGAAACCTATTCGGATGACGTTCTTTCTCAAACGGATGCTGTAACGGATTTCACCTTAACGATCGGTGAAAAGATCGTTCAAGAAGGATATGTCTTTGTTAAAGAGGATATAAACGATGCCTTAACCTTGTCCGTTCATAAAGACACGTATACTTCAGATTTATCTTTATCTGTCATTGATAAAGCGTATTCCATTCTTGTGGAAGGAAACGAAAACTTAAGCGTCTCTTTCTTTGAAATGAAGAATAACGCGCGTGTAGATTTAACCAAAGGCGGAGAAAAAGCGTATTCCGGGGATACGGTTTATTTACAAGTGCAAGATGGCACAAGCGAAGGGACATGGAGTTGCTCTCTTGAACAAATTACCGTTAAAAAAGCAAACGGAGAAGAATTAGAAAGCCCTCTTACTCTTCAAAAAGATGAAACTGACGGCATTTATTTCTTTGAGATGCCAGAGGCCTCTATCTTATTCACTTTCTCTCCAACGAACGAAAGCAAATACGCTGATCAAGAATTCATTGGAAAATACAAAGGGTTTGATTTAAACGGCGCATGGAGCGGAAGTAGTATTTCCTCTTCCGGTGAAGTAAAGGCTAACGGAACGTTTAGCATTACCGTGGAAGGTGCTGTTATGGATGCTCATTTCGATCATATTGCTTATAAGTTGGATGAGAACGGGAAGATTGCTCTTGATAGCGAAACCTATACCTCAAATACAATCTCTTATGATTCTTCCATCCTTCGTTACCACGTTGCTTATTCTAGCTCCACAAATGATACATACGACATCTATTTATTAAAAGGAGCGGAGAACGTAAAGGTTTCAACCCTTTTTGGAAGTGATGATAAGAATTATGTTCTTGCTCAATTCACTTCTGGAGAAACAACTTATTCCTTCTTATCTATTAAAGAGAAGCTTTATTGCGGTGTTGAAATTGTTGGTAACAAAGACAATTTACTCTCATCTACCTTATTAACTGTGACTTACGGACAAGAAACGGCGTACTTCAAAAAGAGCGAGGACTCTCATCAAATTGAAGTGGCTGTAAAAGGCCCTGAAGCAGGCACATATACGTCTAGCGATAATAAATCCCTTGTTCTTGATGGATTTGGTGGATGTAGCTTAGACGGAGCGAAAGGAAGCTATGTATATGATTCCAAAGAACAGGCTGTAACTGTAACAATTAGCGGAAAAGAAACTATATACGCCCTTGATTTAGAGAAGAAGAGCTTCTCTCCTAAGGCCTTTGCTAACGAAGACCCATGGGCCAACGAAGCTATGACTTACAAGGGAGTTCTTAGTACAAATTTCTTTGAAGACGTTCCAATGATTCTAACTTTCAACGCTGGAAAGGTTACTTATAAAGAATATGATAGCGGCTTAGATAATAAGCAATACGATTACACCTTCTCAAATGGTGTGGTTACCTTCTCTGCGACGAATTATTCAGCAAGCTTGTTTACCTTCAATTTTGCTGTCTCTTCAGATAATTCGATACTTACTTTGAAGGAAAGAGTGAATGTTCAAGGAAGCATCTATTTCCCGAAAGACTTCAAACTTACAAAACAATAAAAAGGAGAAACAATGAAAAATAATATTAAATTCTTAATTCTGCCATTGGCTGCAACATTATTGGCTTCATGCCAAGGCAATTCCTCCGAGGAATCTTCTTCAGAGAATAGTGTATCCTCTGAAGTCACACAAAAGGTTGATACAACTCTTTTAGAAGTGAAAACAACGATCAATGGTTGCAATGTCTCTGGAGTTAGCGTGGATATTTCTCAAGGCATTGGAACAGTGCTAGTCACTGGGCAAAGCTATGATATGAAAGTGAGCGTTACCGATAAAGGTGGGGACGTCACTCCAACTTACAGCCAAGAGGGGATTATTTCTTTTGAGAAAAAATCCTCGGAAACGTACACCTTAAAAGCCTTAAAAGCAGGGGGTGTTACTCTTTCTTTGAAAGATAAAGACGACATTACGGTATACCGTTGTGTAATCAATGTTCGTGATCCTCTTGCTCCGACAGAGCTCACAAACTTCATTATTGAAACGGTTGATCATTATCAAACGACCTTCCAAAACGCTTCATACAATTACAGCATCTCTTTTGTTAGCAACACTGAAGGCGTTTTAAAAGGAAAAGAGGAAGGTAATACTTACAACACCTCTTTCACCTATACCTTAGGAGAAAAACCAGTACGTCTTTCTAATTTCTATGGTTATGAATTAAACATCACCATGGATGAAGCCAGCGAGAACCTTACTTTTGGTGCTTCCTATATTTCTGCCAACGGATTCAATATGTTGCCATTCGATAAAGGAGGATCCGTGCTTGGCTTCTTTGCCGCTAAATTTTAATGAGGAGAACACAATATGAATAAAAAGAGACTATTACCTTTATTCCTTTTAAGTAGTGCTTTCATTCTTGCTTCATGCACATCTAATAATCCAGATGTTCCATCAAGTGGAAATGGCACCAACTCAAGTCAGAATTCGGCTTCTTCGGGTGGAACCCTTGCACCTGTGGAAGAATATTTTAAAGTCGCTTCTAGAAGCGATACCCGTTACACATTATCCCCAAATAAAACCAGCGCCAAAGCGGGTGAAACGATTTCTGTTACCGTCACTATTGAAGATGGTTACAGCGTGATCGCCGTTTATGCAAACAGCCAAAAATTAGAAAAGAGCGGGGACGTGTATACGTTTACCATGCCAGAAATCGACGTTGTTTTACGTGCGGAACTCTCTGTTGAAGGAGAAATCACCGCTCAAGGCGGAGATGTTGCAGTCGCCTTTAAAAAAGCGGAAGGCTCTGACACGTTATGGGTTGCAAAAGGAGTGAAAATCAATAACACTTCCAGCTTTTCCGTCAAAGTAGGGAAAACCACTCTTAGCATTGTTAATGTTGATCGTTTCCGTTGCTTTGCTCCAATTGAAGCAAGCTATTCTTCTTCTGGTGGCAATCTTTCCTTGCCAGGAGGAGCGACCTATGACTTCTATTATGACTCTAGTTTAGATCGTCCTCTTTATTTCAAACGTACTAGTGTGGATGTTTTGCCTTCTAACGCGTCCATGTTGGAAAATATGTTCCATAGTTCTGTTCAATCGGAATATGCGTTATATCCTTCCAATGTGAAGAAAGTTACTTATTCTAATTCTTCAAGCGCTGAAAAATACGTTTGGCAAGCTTATGAAAATAATGCTTCCTTAGCCACCGTTACGAACACAAAAACAAATACTGAAAAAGCTTTTGTTTATAAGAGTTTTGACAAAAGTAGCAACATTTACACTGTCGTTGATAGTTATTTGGAAGCAGCTAATGACAGCACAAAATTGGACGATACCGATGAATTCTCTGGAAAATATTTAGCTGTAGATAATCCATATGATGACAATGCCGTGGACTATAGCAGACAAGAGGTAGGGAAAGAGGCTGCTTTATTCGACAGCACTCATTATTCCCATGATATGAATTCCATCGATTTCGATATCATGTATGCCTATCGTGTAAATATGACACAAGGTGATGAATTTGTTTTAGCAGAATGTAATGTCACCTCAGCAAAAACAGATAATGGTTTCCAAACCAAGATTGATTCCAGACTCACCTATGATTCTTCTAAGAACGCACAATTAACTGAAGAATTAAAGTATCATGATGAATTTGCCGTTACCTTGAATTTCAATGCGGATGGCTCTCTTTTAAGCGGAAGCTATCTCAATACAAGATATGACGCTTTGGGATACGATTTCACAAACGAAAAGATTACCAACGAGAAGAACGGAAAGGTTGTTAAAGAGCTTTCTTTCTCTTATGAATATGGAAATCCAGAAAGTAAGCCAGCAGAAGGCATCCGTGATGTTTCTCAGTATTTCCTTTCTTCTTCCACTTTGACGAAAGATACGGTTACTTTAGCGGATAGCAGTGTCGTTTCCGAAACAGATACGAATAAAAACAAACTCCATCAAGGAGACAAGATCGATAATTCTAATATTGATGATTATTTAACCATCAACGCTCCTAAAACCGTTTGGGACACCTGGCAATATACACTTACTGCATCAAGTGATCAAAACGTACTTGGATATAATGCCAGCACAAATACCTGGAGAGCTAAAACCACAGGAAGCACGGTTGTAACCATTTCTAATAAAACGGATAGGACCGTGAGCTTGGATTTGAATGTAGACGTGGTCTATATGGCAACCATTGGTTCTTTCTATTTCGACCATAACTATGATGCAGGCGATTATGGTGCAGACGATCACGCTCAAAAAGCGGTTGCCTTCGTTGGCTCACAAGCGACTTATCGTTTGATTGCCTCTGGTGAAAAAGGAACACCATGGGCTAAGAAAGATATCCCTCTTCCTTCTGATTTGAAGTTAAAAGCAAACGGAAATGACTACGGTTTGACCTATTCTATCGATTGGGCAACTGGTGATATTACTTTTGATGGCAGCAAAGTCACAGGAGTGGAGAAGAACCAATCCGTTGCCATTGTCTATACCCCAGAAACAAGCCACGCCCAAGAAGGTGGATTATCTTCTAGTTCTACTTTAACCATTACTTTGAAAAATCTTGCTTATACGGCAGAAGATATTAAAGGAACATATACCAATACAGAGAACTCTGCCACTTTGAAATTAACGGGTGAAGAAGCAGGCAGCCTTGCTACAAATAATACTCCTTATAAAGGCAGTGTTGCCGTAGGAACAAAGACCTATGATTTCTCCTATGGCTTTAACGCTTACAGTTTAGCTCTCCCTCTCCATTTTGCTGATTCCAACATTGATGGAAAGATGACTTTCAAAGAAGATGGAACCGTTGCTGTCATTATGGAAAGCGTATCCTATTCCGGAGAAGATACAGGCGCTACATCCACAAGCATTCTTGGATCCTTTGCAACCGATGAGACCGCTGAAAGCGAAGCCATCTTTACGAGGGCTTAAAAATGAGAAAAAATTTAGCACTCTTCCTTCTCTCTCCTTTGTTTCTTGTTTCTTGCTCTGCTCCTGAAGCTTCCTCTTCAGAAGATACGGCTCCAAAAACTTGTTTAGGAGCGTTGAAACAATTAGAGGGTCTAACGAATTACACCTTGGTTTCCGCTAAAAATTTCTCTCCCATCAAGGAAGAACATATCACGGAGAAATACTACGAAAACAACTACACGGGGTACTTATCTGTAAAAGGTGGAGTTTGTTCTTTCGAATACGATGGAACAACCCTTACGAAGTCTGCTTTGCTTAAAAAAGAAGGTGTAGCACTTACCTTAAAGGATTTTGTTCCTTCCTTTGAAGGGGTTAATTATTCTTCTTTGGAAGGAAAAACGGATATGACATTAGATTTAAAAACCAAATCCATTGCCACTCGTTTGCTACCAAAGATTGGTTTTTCCGCGACCGATTACACTTCGCTTGTTTCGCTTAACGCAACTCTTGAAGATGAGACAACGTTAAATGGTTTCCATTTTGATCTTTCTTTTGATAATAAGACCAACTACACCATTACCTTTAAAGATGTTGGAAAGACTTCTGTTTCTTTCTTAGAGAACGCTTTAAAAGAAAATGATGAAGCTTTTACTCCAACCGAAACAGAGCAAGCCATCACTGACTTATTTGCTCTTGATAATTTCACTCAGTATCGTGATTTAACTGGAAACAATGTCATGGATACGATGGATTATTTCACTGAGCAGTATTTCTTAACGGATTTCACTTCCGAATATGCTGCAGAAAATCCTGAAACAGCAGCTGCGTATACCAAAGGATTCCTTGGCATTGAAAATAAAAAAATGACCTATGGTGGAAAAGAATTAACCTTCCAGGGTACTTATATGTTTTATAAAGATACAAGCGCCCTTGTGCCTTCTTTGTATCTTGTGACAAGAGAGAATCCTTCAAAACCGGGATATGCAGAACCTTCCTTTAAGGACAATGATTCCTCTGATGTCGTAAGCATCATGAATTATCCAAAGAATCTTATGGCTTTGAACCATTGGGAACTCTTTACGGATAATAAAGATGATTCCTTCACGACAGATAATACGTCGATTCTTGTTGATTTCTCTAAAAGCTTTGCTCTTGAGGAAACAGGAAATAGCTTGTCCCATCTCGATATCATTTACGATAAAGATGAGGGAAAGGTTACAATGAATCTCTACCGCAAGGAAGGAAATTATTACGAATATGTCTTTGCTGACTTTGGTAAAACCTCTGTCAGTTGGGTTGACAGCTTCATTCGTAAAAACAAACTTGCTTAATGAAACAAGATGGGCTCCGGCCCATCTTGTTTTAAAAAGCCATAGGGGTTTCCTATGGCTGGAGGACATGAATTATTATTTCATTAATACATGTATGACCTCTTTTTGAGGTTTATATGGAATTAAATGGCCTTCTATCTTTTCTCCATTCACATATAACGAAGCGTTTGGAACGTTATGAATTTCAATATCATAGGTGTTTCCACGAAATTTTCTTTGAATATGAAGATACGGATATTCCTTATTCGGTAAGCATGGCTCTACAATCAAGCCATCATAATCAGCACGAATGCCTAGAAGATATTCTTGTAAGGCAACTAAAGACCAAGAAGCAGAGCCTGTTAACCAGCTATTTTTTGCTTGGCCGTAATTGGCTGCTTCATGACCGGCGATCATTTGAGAGTAGACATACGGCTCCGTGTAATGGACATCGCTTTCTTCTTCAATGAAAGCAGGGCAGTTTTTGATATAAAGGGCATATGCTTTTTCGGCTTCTTTTTCCACACAATGAGCAATTGTTACCCATGGATTGTTATGATTGAATACCGCTCCATTTTCTTTATATCCTGGTGGATAAGAAGATATCTCTCCCAATTCGACGTGGTAAGCATGATATGCAGGGGAAAGTAACTCTAAGCCATATTTGCAACCAAGGTACTTCTCAGCGCTTGCTAAGGCCTTTTTACCATATCCTAAGCTATGACCGATTCCTGCCATGACACAGAAACCTTGCGGTTCGATAAAGATCTTCCCTTCTTCATTTTCATGAGAGCCAACCTTCTTTCCAGAAGCGTCATAGGCACGAAGGAAATACTCGCCATCATAACCATATTGGATGGTTGCCTCTTCCATTTTCTTTTTTGCTTCAAGAACCTCTTTTTCCTCCTCTTTTAAGCCTAAATGAGAAAGGATTCTTGCGTATTCGTTGGAATATAAGACAAACATACCAGCAATAAAGACGGATTCAGCAACTTTTCCTGAGCCTTTATTCTCAGTTGTTTGGAAAGATTCCCCTGGAGTGGTGCTAAAACAATTTAAATTCAAACAATCGTTCCAATCCGCTCTTCCAATGAGTGGAAGTTGATGTGGACCTAGATTATTCATTGTGAAATGAATGGAACGTCTAAGATGTTCCAATAAAGGTTTCTCGCTTCCTGCTTCATTATCAAAAGGAACCTCTTCCTTTAGAATGGAATAATCGCCTGTTTCTTTGATATAAGCGCTTGTTGCTCCAACTAGCCAAAGAGGGTCGTCATTAAAGCCCCCTCCGATAGCGGAGTTCCCTTTTTTGGTTAATGGCTGATATTGATGATAAGTGGAACCATCTTCTTTTTGAATGGCTGCAATATCAAGGATTCTTTGTCTTGCTTTCAAAGGAATCATATGAACGAAACCGAGCAAGTCTTGGCAAGAATCACGGAAACCCATTCCTCTTCCGATTCCAGATTCGTAATAAGATGCGCTTCTGGACATGCAATAAGTAATGATGCTTTGGTATGGATTCCATATATTTGCCATACGATCAAGTTTTTCGTTTCCGGTTTTTGCTTGATAGATATCTAAGAAAGAATTCATTTTCCTCTTCAAAAGAGCGAGGGCGTGTAGTACTTTTTCGTCAGAATTGAATTGTTCAATAATTTTTGCAGCTGGTTTTTTGTTAATGATATTAGGGGCAATGAATTTCTCTTCTCCTTCTTTAATTTCACAATAACCTAGAATGAAAATTAAACTCTTTTCTTCGTTTGCCTGAAGCTCTAAATCAATTTGATGAGCGGCAATTGGATGCCATCCTGATGCAACATGATCCCCTAATTTGTTTTTGAATATCTCTTCAGGATGATCATAGCCATTATGCATGCCTAAGAAGGAATCACGGTCTGACTCAAAATGAGAGGTTTCATGATTAACATAATAGAAGGCGTAGTGATTTCTTCTCTCTCTAAATTCTGTTTTGTGATAAATGATGCCGTTATAGCATTCCACTTCGCCAGTAGAGAGATTTCTTTGAAAGTTTTCTGCGTCATCGCTAGCGTTCCATAAACACCATTCCTCTTGAGCGAAGAAAGAGAAGACTTTCTTTTCGTTACTTTCGTTTTTTAGTTGAATGTATTGAATTTCACAATGAGCATCATTTGGAACAAAGAAAGTGCAATGGACTTTAAGAGCGTTTTTCTTTCCCGTGATAACACTATAGCCAAGGCCGTGTCTACATTCATAGAAATCCAATTCCGTTTTGCTAGGAAGATATGTTGGCGACCAAATCAACCCTTTTTCATTGACGTAAAAATGGCGACCATCAAAATCCGCTGGAACATCATTATATCGATAACGCGTTATGCGTCTTAATTTAGCATCTGTATCGAAACTATAACCTCCAGCAGTATTGGAAATGAGGGAGAAGAAATGATCCTGACCTAAATAGTTTATCCAAGGAGAAGGGGTAAAAGGCGTTTGAATAACATACTCCTTGTTTTCATCGTCAAAGTAGCCGAATTTCATAAATTTTTCCTCATTTTTGCTGATTAAAAATATAAATATTAACGTAAACGTATTCACACGAGTGATAACGCACTCTTTATCGACGCTTAAACGTTTTCGTTATATTCTCATTCTAAAGCAAAAAGTATCGATTACAAGCCGAAAAAAATTTTACGTTACGAAAAAAGAACGAAATAATTACACACCGCCTTAAGTATAGGAAAATTCAAAATGTAAACGCTTACAAAATTCACCTTGACAAGCATTTTTCCCAAACTTAGCATTGAGATAACGAAAACGATTTCGTACCTAGAGGAAAGGCAATGGCAAAGATTTCTGATATTGCAAAAAAACTGAATCTTAGCAACGCAACCGTATCTAAAGCTTTAAATGGTAGTAAGGAAATTTCTCAAACCACCCAGAAGCTTGTCAAAGATGCGGCACGCGAGATGGGTTATGTTCCATCTAGTTTTGCTAGAACGTTAAAAATGCATCGTTCTTTTACTATTGGAGTTCTTTTCGTTGACAAAACTGAAAGTGGTCTTAGACACGAATATTTCTCTTCTATTCTTAACTCTGTTAAAGTGGCTGCTGAAGCAAAAGGCTACGATTTAACCTTTATTAATAGTGGAAATTTTTCTGGATTGACGCCCTCTTATCTTCAACACGTGAAATCAAGAGGAATTGATGGAGTGGTTATTGCCTCTGTTGATTTCTTTGACCCAAATGTTTCGGAACTTGCTTATAGCGGTCTTCCTGTTGTCACCATCGATCATATGTTTGAAGGATGCTCTTCTATTATGTCTGATAACGAGGATGGAACCTATGAGCTTACAAAATACGCTTATCAGCAAGGACATAGAAAAATCGCTTTCATCCACGGTGAAGATACGGGCGTTACTCATAAGAGAATTGCTGGTTATTTAAGAGCTATTCGCGAATTAGGCATGGAGCCGAATGAAAAATATCTTCTTCCGGCTCGTTATCACGATCCTGATTCCGTGCGTCTTGCCTTCAAAGAACTCGTTTCTCTGAAAGAAAAACCAACTTGCGTTCTTTGCCCAGATGATATCAGCGCTCTCGCTCTTCTTAGTTCTAAAAACGATGCCGCCTACGCAAAAGGAATTTCTATTGCGGGATATGACGGAATTTCTCTTTCGAGGATGATTGAACCATCCTTAACGACTTATTGCCAAGATAGCGATAAGATCGGCCGTCTTGCAGTGGAGGAACTTATCTCTCGCATCGAGGAACCAAAACTCTTTGTTCCAAAAACAAACAAAGTAAAAGGTTTCCTTCAAAAAGGCGGAACCATTCAGGTTTCAACCGGTGATACAACATCGGAAAAATAAATAAATAGCGACATTGAAAGGAGGAATGAAATTTCATGAAAAAATCAATGCTTGCGGCACTCGCCATCTCTGCAACCGGGCTCTTAGCGTTAGCCGGCTGTTCGGAAACAAAAACCGAGGAAAACGGAAAAGTCCTCAATGTTATGTGTTGGAATACGGAATTCCAAGAACGCTTTGAAGATTACTATCCAGACGTGACCATTACTGGAGAAGGAACGGGCAAGACCTACACCTTAAAAAATGGCGTAAAAGTCAAATTCATTGTTGAACCAAATGATAACAACAATTATCAAAACAAATTGGATGAGAAATTAAAAGGCCAAGATAAAGCTGCGGCTGATGATAAGGTCGATATGTTCCTTATCGAAGCAGACTATGCGACAAAATACACCAAAACTGCCTATACTCTGGATTTAAAGACTGACATCGGCTTAACCACCGAAGATCTTGCCGATCAATACAAATATACGCAAGATATTGTTACCTATGATGGTCATTTAAAGGCTACAAGTTGGCAAGCTACCCCTGGGCTTTTCGCTTATCGTCGTGATATTGCTAAATCCGTTTTAGGAACGGATGATCCAGCAAAAGTTCAAGAAAAGATTTCTGATTGGGCCAAATTCAATGAAGTTGCAGCTCAAATGAAAACTGCTAACGTCAAGATGCTTTCTGGCTTTGCAGACAACTATCGTCCATATTCCAACAACATGACCGATAAATGGGTAACAGCGGATAACACCATCCGTCTTGACCCAGAAATCAAGAAATGGATTGTTAACACGAAAGATTATGCTGATAAGAAATATATTGATGATGCCCCTCTTTGGAGTGCTCAATGGCAAGCAGACCAAGGACCAGATGGCCACAGTGTGAAAAACGATAAAGGCGAAGTCACAGCAACTGGAAAGAAGACATTCGGCTTCTTCTATAGCACATGGGGCATTAACTTCACTCTCGCTGGCAACGCTGATCCAGATGGATACGCCAAAAAGATGAATGAAGCAAAGAATGCGGATGGTAGCATTGACACCACCAAGACCCTTTATGGTGACTATGCAGTTTGCAAAGGACCAGCATCCTGGTATTGGGGTGGCAGCTGGCTTTGCGCAGCCAAAGGCACAGACAACAAAGAAGAAGTCAAAGATATCATGAAGAAGTTAACCTGTGATGCAACAATTGCTGAAAAAATCACTCGTGGAACTCAAGACTACACCAACAATAAGACAGCCATGAATAAACTCGCTAGCGATGCAAACTATGGTTCTGAATTCCTTGGTGGACAAAATCATATCGCCCTTTTCAAAGAAAGTGCTGAAAAGATTGATATGAGCAATGCTGGTCCACATGACCAAACATTGAATGAAGGTATTCAAAACTCCTTCGAAGCGTATTTCTTCAATGAAAAGACAACATATGCTAACGCACTTGCCGCTTTCAAGAAGACTGTTGCGGAAAAAGCAAACAATCTCAAGTTCTCCTCTGAATGGGATAGCTGGGATGGCAAAACGCTTTAATTCTTAATAGCTAAAAGAGCTGTGGGGTGGCGCTTCGGCGCTGCCCCTTCATTGGAAAGGGAGAAAAAAATGAACAACCAAAAACGAAAAAGAAAGAGCGTTCGTTATGATAAGTGGGGCTATTTGTTCCTTGTTCCTTTTTTTGTCGCTTTCATCTTATTTCAATTAGTTCCTTTAGGAAAAACATTCATCTATGCTTTTCAAGAATACTATGATGATTTATTGGATACTGTTGGACCTAATTGGTGTGGATTTGATAACTTCAAATACATTTTCCAATCAGGGGTTGAGGATGCAACCTCAATTACCTTCTTCAATCATACATTTACGGCAAATGCTCATATCCCAACTTTCCTTTATTATTTGATGAACACGATGGTGATTTGGGTCATTGGCTTTATTCCTCAAATTATCATCTCTTTAGCTTTAGCGGTTTGGTTTACGGATGCTCGTTTGAAGATTCGTGGCCAACGTTTCTGGAAGACGATTATGTATATGCCAAACCTAATTATGGCTTCGGCGTTCGGCATGCTCTTCTTAATGATTTTTGCCACAAATGGTCCTGTCTTCCAACTTTTGATTTCTTGGGGATGGGTCGATGCTAATAATTTGATCAACGTTGCTAATAATGAGATGTGGACCCACATCATCATCGCTGGTTTAAATTGCTTAATGTGGTTTGGTAACACAACGTTATTGCTTATGTCAGGCATCATGGGTATTGATGAATCTATCTTTGAGTCTGCTCGTATTGATGGATCTGGTGCTCAAAGAACCTTCTGGAGCATCACGATGCCTCTTTTGAAACCAATCTTCTTATATGTCTTTATCACCTCCATGATTGGTGGAGTCCAACTCTTTGACATTGCTCAAATTTTCACTCAAACAACGGGTGGCTATTTAAAGAGTTCTGAAACGGTCATGATGTACCTTTATAATCTCGTGACTGTAAAACATAACTATGGGCAAGCTGGTGCGCTTAGCGTTGTTCTCTTCGTGATTACTTTGATTTTATCCTGTGGTGTTTATCTTTCTAATTACCACACAAAGAACATGGAAAAAGAAATCCGTCATAACCGTAATAAACGTTTTAGAACTTATGCCGGTTGCAAAGAAACGGAGAAAGAAATAGCCCGTCAGAGAGGAGAAAGCTTATGAGAGAAAATAAAGACATGAGCAAGAAAAAGAACCTCTTAGGGATGTCTTCCATCTTAAGAGCCCGCCGTATTTGCGTTTACTTTATCTTGATTATTTTAACCTTCCTTTGCCTCTTCCCAATTTGGACATTAGTTGTCAATATGACGCGTAGCAATGGACAAATTGCAACAAGTTTCTCTTTCTGGTTCGGCACCAATTTCTTTGAGAACATGAAGAATGTTTTCTCCGATGATCACTTGCCTGTTCTTTCCGCTTTAGGGAACAGCGTTATTGTCTCCGTAGTCGGGTCGTTGCTTTGCGTCTATTTTTCTGCATTAACCGCTTACGCCATTGAGGTTTATCAATTCAAAGGACGTGAAATCATCTTCAAGTTCATTTTGGTTATCATGATGATTCCAACAACCATTTCTGGTGTTGGTCTTGCTAGAATGCTTACTAGCATTGGCCAATCGGATATGCTTTGGCCGCTGATTATTCCTTCTATTGCTTCGCCTATCACCTTCTTCTACATGAAACAATACATGGAGTCTGTCCTTCCGTTAGAGATGATTGAAGCAGCCCGTATTGATGGAGCAGGGGAGTTCCGTATCTTTAATCAAATGGCCTTGCCTATTATTAAGCCTGCTTTAGCTGTTCAACTTATCTTTGCCTTTGTTAGCAATTGGAATAACTTCTTTATCCCCGCTCTCTTAATTAGCGATAATAAAAAGAAAACGTTGCCGCTTATTATTGCTGCTGTTAAGGCTTCCGACCCATCTTCATTTGATATGGGTAAGGTATATGCTTTGATTGGCTTTGCTATCATACCGCTTGTTATTGTTTATCTTTTCCTCTCTAAATTCATCGTTGGTGGAACGACTGAAGGCAGCGTGAAAGGTTAAAGAGCATGTCTTTAAAACTTACCAATGCCAGAGAACTTCAATCGCCATTTCAAGGTATTCCTTCTTTGAAAGAGGAAGGATATCTATTTCCTTTTCGTAAATATATTGGCTTTGCAGGTTCTTTTCGTTCTGTTCCGTTGCTTTCTTTTCTAAGAAATGAACCCCTGTTTGTTCATTACATTTCAAATTTGGACGGAGACATACACTTGTTTCAAATTAAAAACGATGTCGTTTCTTTGGAAGGGAAAAGAATTCCAAAGGAAATAGAAGACGTTATTTTATCTGCTTTGAAAAGCTTAGATTCTTATGGTGGTTATCTTGATGATGACGGTTCCCTTCATTTAGATTTAAAAAGCGGTGAAGTTGGGCCGCATTATGGCGTGAATCTTCTTTTGGGCGATAGGAGCAACGTTGCTGATTGCTTATTAAGCACTCCTAAAAGCGTGCTTGATCCTTTTGCTAGAGGTTCCTTTCGTGGGCCTGCTGGTTATCAAATATTAGCATCCAGATGGGATGTTCTTCCTGAGGAAAACGGTAATCCTTTTAATAGGCAATTTTATCTCATTGAGAACGGAGAAATAATTTTCTATAGCGCTAGCATATCTAAGAATGTTGAAAAAGCAGAATGTGTCCATTCTGTTAACAAGACAACTATTCTTTATCTTTTAAAAGACGGTCTTCAAATTAAGAGAACCTTCTTCTTGCCTTCCTATAAAGAAGGGGAACCTGAAGCGATCGAAATACAAACAGTAAGCCTTCTTTCTCCGACGGATAGGAATATAGAGATATGTTTCACAGGGATGTTTGGTTTTTCGAATCCATCTTGCATGGAAAACGACGTGATTTATCAAACGGTCATTCAAGAAAGTTCGATCATTCGAAACGAGAGAAACGAAATAGTCGCGTATTCCCCACATTACTACCCACATTATTTTTCAAACAAGAGAAGATTCTTTGGCTTTCGAGATGAAGAGTCTTTTCCCACCTCTTTTAGTAATGACGCCGCCTCTTTTTTAGGAAACGGGAATATAGAAAATCCTCAAGGTATATATCATTTAGACAATACATTACGGAAAAAAGGTGCTTCGTTTTTTGCTTTAAAGAAAGCAATATCTTTGAAGAAAAACAAAGAAAAACATCTATTTAGCTACACGGGTCTCGTGGATTTAGAAAACGAGCAAGATTTTTTGATCAAATTGGAGAAATTTTTGCAAGATAAAAAAGATATTTCTTCAACCAATGAAGCTTTGCTAGAAAGAGAAAAATCTTTTAAAAAATATGTTTCCTCCTTTAATGTTTCTTCCAAAGACGAAGAATTTGATTCTTTAGTCTCTAAGAATCTTCCATTCCAAAATCTATATCAGAGTTTCGTTAGCAGAAGCTTTGCTCAAACTCAAAAAGGATATCGTGAAATCGGCTTTAGAGAAATCCAAGACCTATATGGGTCTATCCCTTATTTTGTTGCAAACGGGCAAAAAGATTTAGCGAAAAGCCTTTTATCTAATTGGATAAAAAACGTCTATTCCTTTGGTTACGCCAATCACAATTTCTACTATGAAGGGAAAGAGCCAGGACAATGTAGTGATGACTCTTTGTGGCTTTTATTAGCGGTAAGTGAGTATATACACGCCAGTAACGATTTTGACATCTTGAACGAAGAATTCCCTATGGCTGAAGGGAATAAAACAAGAAAACTTAGAGATACATTAAAAGCGATTGTCATGTATTCTGGATGCATTTCGATTGGAAGACATGGTCTTCCTTTGCTTGATAGCGCTGATTGGAATGATTGCTTAAAGATTGACGCCTCTGTTTTAAGAGGCCCAGAAAAGGAAAAAGAATATCAAAAACAACTTGAAGAAGGGATTATTCATCATGGGGAAGCTTTAGTGAGCGATTATTCTGAATCCGTTATGAACGCTTTTCTTCTATTAACTGGTATACGTTCTCTCTTGAGCATAAATGCGTTTGAGAAAAATGAAACGTGTTTCTACCAAAGAATAAAAACTAGATTAGAAAGAAATATTCGCAAACATGCTTGGATCAATGATTTCTATGCTAGAGTGTTATTAAATTCAAATAGGGGCATCTCTTCTTTTGTGGGATCGCTTGGAGATGGATTGTCAGAAAACCCTGAGCTAAATAACGGAACCCTATATTTAAATTCCTTCTCTTGGAGCATTCTTTCCGGAATTGCTAGTGAGGAAGAAATTGCTAAAATGCTACCTCTTGTAGATCGCTATCTAAGAACGGATGTCGGGTATCGTTTAACAACGGAAGGGGATCTTACTCTTCTAGGAAGCAAAGATTCTGCAACAAGCCATTACTTCCCGGGCGATAGAGAAAATGGTGGCGTTTTTAAACATGCGGCCATGATGTTTGTGGAATCTCTTTTTGTTGGAGCGAAACGCGTCTCCTCTGAATCTTTAAAAGAAAGAATGTTAGATGACGCATTCTTCATGATGAGGAAAACATACCCATACGAAGATATAGAGGATCCCTATATTAAAAAAGGAAATCCACGATTCTGTTGTCAATATGCAAATCCATTTACCAAAGAGGATATGGGCCCAATTCTTTCCGGAACGGCAACATGGCTTTTATTAGCAATCAAAGAAAGTATGGGCATCCCTTTCCTTAGCGATAAGAAAAAGATGCTGCCTTTGCTTGAAAAAGAGATAGGAGAACTATCCTATATTTATTCAACCTATCAAGCTAAATATTCCGTTCATTTACATAAAGAAATTGGAAAATACGCGACCCATGTATATAAATTCAGAATAGATGGAAAAGAAACATCAAATTTTAATTTTGATGAAAGTCTTCAAGGAGAGCATGTGCTAGACGTCTATTTGAAATAATTAGCGGAGAATGTATCCGACCCCTCTAAGGGTTTCGATATGAACATTGGAAGAAGATATCTTCTTCCTTACACGAGAAATAAACATATCAACGGTTCGCGTTTCAATTCGACAGTTTATTCCCCATATCTTGGATAAGAGTTCTTCCTTAGTGACCATTTTTTCGGCATTCTTAAGAAGATATTCCAAAAGGCCATATTCCTTTAAAGATAAAGAGAGTGGGACGTCTTTTAAGTAAAAGGCGTGCATCTGCTTGTTAAGGGTCAATTCTTTATAAGTGATGGTATTGTTAAAGCCGTTTTTACGAAGATTGGCTTTAACTCTCGCTAATAATTCCATTACACCAAAAGGTTTGGCGATATAATCTGACGCGCCAAGGTTCAACCCTTTGACCATGTCGCTTTCCCCACCTTTAGCGGAAATCATAATAACGGGTATGGCGGAATATTGCCCATGTGAGAGCTTCTCTAGAATTTCCATTCCATTCATTCCTGGTAGCATCACATCCAAAATGATTAAATCAGGTTGTGTTCTTTTTAACTCATCAAAGAAAGACGCGCCATCTTGAAAAGCGACGCATTGGAAGCCGCCAACGCTCAAGGCATCTTCATATAAGGAACGAATATTTTCCTCATCATCTACACAATAAATTAATGGTTGGTTCATAGACTAACAATTTTGTAACATTTGCATTATATCCCTTTGTTATCGCTCTTTTGCCGTTTTTGGCATCTTTTCAAAAAGCCTTACAATTCCTTTACATTCTTTTACAAGTCTATGATATAAGGATTTTTTCGGCTTTTTTAGAATGTTGGTGTTTGAAAGGCAAAAAGAATGAAAAAAACATTAAAAACAATGATTCTTGCTCTTGCTGGCTTATCTTTATTCAGCTGCGGACAAGAACCAACCGAATCCTCCTCAAAAAGTGTCGAAAGCACGGAGCCTACCCCAGCATTTACCCCTGTTGAATTAAAATCTTGCGGTTCTACATCCGTTGACAAAGTGATTACCGCTCTTGGTGCAAAATTTGCGGATTTAACCGGCAACAAAATCACATTAAAGAAAGACCAACATGGTAGTGGCGACGCTACAACTGGTGTTACTGCCGGAAAGAACAATACCAAATACGATATTGGTTTCTTATCCAGAGAAATCAAAGATTCTGAAAAAACGGTTCTTACTGAAGCAAACAAAACCGGAAAAATGTGCAAAGACGCCGTTGTTCCAATCGTGAATTCAGCAAACGCTTATTCCGCTACCGAAAAAGCAACCTTAGTTGCCATGTATAAAGGCGAGAAGAAAACCTGGAAAGAAGTTGATTCTAGTTTATCTGGCAACATCCAACTTTATTCTAGAGAAGCAGGATCTGGAACAAGAGAATGTTTCTTTGAAGGTATCGGCTATGGCGATGTCAAAGCAGAAGATAAATGGCTTGATGGTGTTGTCGTTTCTAGCCAAGCTTCTAATGGCGACATGATGAACGCCATCAAAGCGGCCCCTCTTGGAATTGGCTATTGTTCATTAGATTCTCTTGCTACTGCAACCGGAATCAAAGGGCTTACTTTTGAAGGCGTTTCCGCTTCTGAAGACACTGTTAACGATGGAACTTACAAATTAAGCCGTAATTTCAACTATGTTATCCGTGGCGATTATGATGCAACCTCTGAAAGAAAGATTGCTGTGAATGCCTTCGTTGACTTTATGAGCACCAAAGAAGGACTTGCAACCATTAAGACTGCTGGCGGCATCGTTTCCAATCTCGCTACCGCTCCAAGCTGGTCTAGCGTTCAACAAAGCAAGTATCCTGCTTTAGCGAAATAAGAATGAGTTCGTTAGAAAAAAAGAACAACATCTACGAAAGAAAAAGGCTTCTCGACAAAGTCGTGAAGTACTTTTTCTTATTTCTAGCATTGTTATGTGCTTCCTTTGTAATCTTTATAGCAGTCTTTATTACGTACAAAGGGATTTATCCGTTTTTTCACAATTATTCGTTGATTGAAGGAAATTATATTCATCAAGACATTGGTCAGTTTTTCACCAATCCTAGATGGTTATATGATGGGATGGGCGGCATGCCTTTCTTGTTACTCACTACTCTCTATACGACATTATTGAGTTTGGTTATTTCCGTTCCAACATCGATTTTCACCGCTTTGCTTTTGATGAGAATCGTTCCTAAATTTTTAAAAAGCATCCTTCAAAGTGCCGTGGATTTATTAGCTTCCATTCCTTCTGTTATTTATGGTTTATTTGGAGCTGGCGTAATTTGCCCGATTGTCGCCTCGTTAGGGATAGAGACTTTCGGTGGAAGATCCATTCTATCTGGCGTGATTGTTTTGGCGATGATGTCGATTCCAACAATGACAACACTTTCTACGAATGCAATGGAAGCGGTGGATAAAAAATTGATCCAGTCTTCTATTGCCTTGGGAGCAAGCAAAGCCCAAACCAATTTTAAAATTGTTATCGGAACAGCTACATCCGGTATCTTTGCGGGAATTATCTTAGGCATTGGAAGAGCGCTAGGCGAAGCAACCGCTATTCAAATGGTTATTGGAAACAATTCTCTAGGAACCTCTTTCTATAACGTTTTTGCTCCAGGAAACACTTTAACGAGTGCTATGTTGGCTGGTATTGGTGAAGCAGCTGGCATTGGTTATGACGTTCGTTTCTCTTTAGGCCTCGTTTTAATTATTGTGATTCTTATCGTTTCTTCATTGCTATCCGCAATAAAGCAAAGAATGAATCCAAATTACAAAAAAGAAGATTCTTTCTTCTACAAAATGAAATCTCTTTTTAGAAAAAAGGAGGTAACTTCAAATGGAAAGTAAAGAAATCGGGACCCCCTCTTTAAAAAAGAGAATTCATATGAGAAGAATCAAGGATTTAACTTCTTACTTCACGACAGTATTATTCTCTCTTTTCACTTTCGCCATTTTGGTTTGGATGGTTGTATACGTTGTGCAAAATGGTGCGCAATATTTAACCTGGGATTTTATAACAGGGGATTATAACCAACACTCTTACACAATTCGAAGCAAGGAGGGAAATGATGTTCCTCTCTCCTCCTATTTTGATAATTCTGATAACGTTGAGGCGTATTCCCATCGTTGGGGAATTGGTTTCGAAGATGGTAAAAACGGAGAAGAAGACGTCATTTATATCGTTTCGATTCAAGAAGAGTCACCATTTAACAATTTGGTAGATTCTACTGGCGCGAAAATGTCCATTAACACCAATTATTTCCTTTCTTCGTTGGTTACTTTTGATGATGATGGGGATATGAGCGTATATGGCGCAAAAGAAGGGGCTAAAGCGTTAGCGGATGGTTTAGAAAAAGCCTTTTCTGTTTATGATGGAACTTTAACAAGCCAAGGAAAGGGTATTCGTGGATCTTTATTGACTACTCTTTGTTTGATTGGCTTTTCTTTATTGTTTGCCTTGCCATTAGGTATTGGTGGAGCTATTTATTTAGCTATCTATGCTAAAGACAACACACTTACAAGGGGCATACGAACGCTTATTGATGTTACAAGCGGCATACCTTCCATCATCTTTGGCTTAGTTGGAGCGTTGATATTTATTCCTTTTGTGAATGGTATTACGGGGCATACAGGTGGCTCTATTTTCTCTGGATCCTTTACTTTGGCGATTATGTTATTGCCTACAATCGTCAAAACGGTGGAAGAGTCTATCAAAGCGGTGCCTCCTTCTCTTTCACAAGCCTCTTTGGCATTGGGCGCAAGCAAAGTTCAAACCATCTTTAAGATAACCCTTCTTAATTCGTTACCAGGTATTTTGAGTGCGACTCTTCTTTCTATTGGAAGAATTATTGGAGAATCCGCAGCCCTTGTTTTCTCTATGGGCGCTGTGATTGGAGATAACGTTTCTTTATTAGATGGTCAAGCTTCTTTGGCCGTTCATATTTGGACTTGTTTACAAGGGGAATCCCCTCAATATGGATCAGCATGTGCCATTTCCATCATTATTTTGATTGTGGTCTTGTTGCTCTCCTTGTTTATTAAACTGCTCTCTTATCAATTAGAGAAAAAGAAAGGAAAACAATAATTATGGAAAACGAAACAATTTTTTCCTGCAAAAACGTAAATCTCTATTACGAGAATGGGAAAAAACACGCGTTAAAAAACATCAATATCGATATTTATAAAAACAAAGTCACTGCGTTTATTGGGCCATCTGGATGTGGCAAATCCACTTTGTTACGTTGTTTTGATCGAATGAATGATTTGGTTGATGGTTGCAAAATTGAAGGTGAAATTCAATTTTCCGGACAAGATATCAATACCATAAACACAATCTATCTAAGAACGAAAGTGGGGATGGTTTTCCAACAGCCAAACCCTTTCCCAATGTCGATTAAAAACAATGTTATATACGGCCCAAAATGCCAAGGAGAAAGACGTAAAGATTATTTGAATCAGCTTGTTCAGGAATCTCTAACGGAAGCAAGCCTTTATGATGAAGTAAAAGATGAGCTTAACAAAAATGCGACAGCTCTATCTGGTGGACAACAACAAAGACTTTGCATCGCTAGAACCTTGGCAATGAAACCAGATGTGATTTTAATGGACGAACCTACAAGCGCTCTTGATCCTATTGCCACAGCAAAAATTGAAGAATTGATTAAGGAATTAAAAAAGAAATACACCATTGTGATTGTTACACACAACATGCAACAAGCGGCACGTATTTCAGATTACACCGCATTCTTTATGCTTGGTGAACTTGTCGAATATAGCAAAACAGACGATTTCTTTGCTCATCCAAAAGATAAAAGAAGCAACGATTACATTACAGGGAGGTTCGGATAATGGAAATAGATGAAAGAATGAATGCGATTTGCATCAATATGATGTCGATGTTCGATATCACGATTCAGTATTTAGATGAAGCGATTGATGTGTATTTGAATTCAAGCGTGATGAGAACGCCTAAAATTGACGACAACAAAGTTGATCATTTGGAACGTTCAATTGAGGAAGAATGTCTCAACCTTATTTTAAAGGAAAGGCCTTTCTCTAAAGACCTTCGAAAAGTGACTGGCATTTTTAAAATGGTGGAAGATATTGAACGTTTGGGAGATCATGCGGAAGATTTGTTTTGGAGCATCAGCAATCTTTTGAAATATTCCCAAGGAATTCGTATTGATTCTTTGATTGAAGAAGCGAAAGTGGCTATGAGCATGGTGAAAGACTCCTATGTCGCCTTCGTGAAAGGTGACGTTAAACTTGCTGAAGAAATCTGTAAGCGTGATGATGTGGTGGATGCCCTATATTTAAAATCTTTGAAAGAAATCCCTGCCGTCAAAGATCAATATCATCTGAACGATGATTTTATTCTGTACTCCACCTTATTAAGCAAATATTTAGAGAGAGTAGCAGATCACGCTTCAAATATTGCCGAGTGGGTAAATTACATTGAGACGGGTTATTATAAAGACGAAATCATTATTTAACGTATAATGTTATTATTATGGCTAACAAAGATTATTTAATTTATTCGTTAGAGGACGATCCTAATATTTCCCACTTGCTAGATTTGGCTTTAAGCGGGCAAGGGTACCGTTTTAAGCCGTTTTTAGAATATGCGGATTTCAAACAGTCTTTCGAAAAAGAAAAACCAAACATGATTCTTTTAGATTTAATGCTTTCGGTGAAATCCGGTGAGGAGATTCTAAAAGAAATCCGTATGGATTCTTCTAACGATGATATTCAAGTCATTATTATTTCTGCTAAAAATCTCACTATTAACAAAATCGATGGTTTGGATTTAGGCGCAGACGATTATATTTGTAAGCCTTTTGATGTTATGGAACTTATCTCTAGGGTAAATGCTAGAGCGCGTCGTTATTTAAAGAAAGAGAGCTTACGAATTCGTTCGCTTTCTTTTGATTTGAATAATCGTGTGGTGAAAAAAGACGGAGTTGAAATTCATTTTACCCAAGGCGAAAGCACCGTCCTTTTTGAGTTGGCTAAGAACGTTGGAAAACCTGTGACTCGTGACGATCTTTATAAAGCCCTTTGGGGTGATGTAAGTGGCTTTGAAACGAGAACGCTAGACGTTCATATCAAAGAAATTCGTAGAAAATTATCACCCGACAACGACATTATCGAAACCGTTTATGGTTTGGGGTATAAATTGAAAAATGAATAAAAAGTCCCTCATTTTAGATTACATTGTTACCTTTCTTCTCTCGTTTGTTTTATTGTTGGCCTCCTTTCTAACCACAAAAGGCATTTCTTCGAACAATGCACATAAAGAGCTTTCTTATTACGGAGAGGAAATAAGCAAAACATATCGAAGTGAAACGGATAAGGATATAACCATTTCTTATTTCTCTAAAATTCAGGACATACGTATCTCTATTTTTGACTTAGATGCCAACGTTCTTCTTGAAATCAATCAATTAGATAAGAACCCCGCAAAAGAAGACCGTAAAAAAGAATTGGAAAACAATGCGAACTCCTACTATTACAAAGATTCTTTAACCATGGGGTACCCTATTCTTTATTTCGTGAAGAAGACGTCTACCTATTACATTCGTGTTGGCCTTCCTCGTTCCGATATAGAAGAAGCGGCAAACCTTGTTCTGCTATATGGGTCGCTTGCTTTAGTGGTTTTGGATAGTCTTTATTTCGTTTATCGTTATTTCTCTTACAAGAAAGCTTTGAACCAATTACGTAATGAAGTAAATAAACTCAAAAAGCTCTCCTCTCATCCGGATGAATTAATAGAAGGGGATGGCATTGAAGCAATCGATAAAGGAATTGTAGACTTCTCTCTTAATTTGAAAGACAAGATGGAATCCCTACGAAGAGAAAACCTCAAAGTGGATTACATCCTCGATTCTATGGAAGAGGGCCTTCTTGTTTTAAACGAAAAAGATCAAGTCATCCTTATCAATAAGTACGTTTTAAACATCCTTTCATTAGAAAGAGAGAACATCCTCAATAAAGAATTCCATTATTTGATGCTAGGTGAGGAATTTAAAAATAAAGTTCAAGAGACCAAGCAGAAAGATTCCATATCTTACGACATTGAACGAAAAGGAAGAACGTACGAGCTTCTATTATCTTTGGTTCCCTTAGATTGGTTAGGAAAAGAGAACATCAAAGGAATTGCTGTTATTTTCTTGGATGTAACAGAACAACGGATGAATGAAAAATTAAAGAGAGAATTCTTCCAGAATGCCTCTCATGAATTAAAAACTCCTCTTACGACCGTTGTTGGTTATAGTGAGCTTTTATCTAATTCCTTAATTAGCGATAAGAAAGAACAGGAAAAAGCCCTAGCCGTGATTACTTCAGAATCTAAGAGAATGCGAATGGTTATTGACGATATGCTTTCTCTTGCCATCTTAGAAAACGATGAGAAACCAACGTTTTTAACTCCTTTAAACGCAAAACGAGCAGTAGAGGATGTTGTTTCCTCTTTATCTTTGATTGCCGAAGAAAAGAAAGTTACCATCCAAACCCATTTAGAAGAAGTGACGTTGAATATTCTCCCGACGGATTTTGATCGTCTGGTTCGTAACCTGGTTTCAAATGCCATTTTCTATAACCATGAAGGAGGTCATGTCATTTTAAGATTGGATTCCTCTTCCTTCTCTTGTGAAGATGATGGCATTGGTATTGATGAAAAATATCAGCAAAGAATCTTTGAACGTTTCTTCCGTGTGAATAAAAGCCGTAGCAGAAAAGATGGTGGAACAGGCCTAGGCTTAGCCATTGTAAAACACATTTGTTTAAATTATCATTACCGAATTCAACTAGAAAGTCATATCCAAGAAGGAAGCAAGTTCACCATCTATTTTAAATAAAATAACGGAGACATATATGCGTTAACGATCTTTTCTAAGCGCTGTAATAGCTTCACCCACCAAAGCATCAGAGAAGAATGAAATGTCTTTCCCTTTCGTGCTTATTTCAAAAAGGAACTCTATATTGCCTTCTTTATTTCCTAGAATAGGAGAGTAAGAAACGCCTAAGATATGTAACGATTTTGTTCTTAAATATTCTTTGAAAAGATTTAAGGCGTCTATGAGGAATTCCTTTTTCCGAACGACCCCGTTTTTATTTAAACGATCAGGACCCACTTCAAATTGAGGCTTAAACAATAAAAGAATGGTGAAATCCTCTTTGAAGGAAAGTAAGGTTTCTAAGATGACTCGAACTGAAATAAAAGAAACATCGCAGACGTAGTAGTCTATTTTTTCTTTGAAAATAGATGGGGTTACATATCGGAAATTCGTGTTTTCTAAAACAACGACTTTTGGATTGTTTCTTAAAGATGAATGTAATTGGCTTGTTCCGACATCAATCGCATAGACTTTTTTTGCTCCGTTTTTTAAAGAGCAATCGGTGAACCCTCCAGTAGAAGAGCCGATGTCACAAATAACTTTATCTTGGAAATCTACAGCAAAAACCTGAAGGGCTTTTTCAAGTTTGTGCCCACCTCTTGAAACATATTCTAAAACATCATTTTCAAGAATTTTTACTTGGTCTGTATCTTTGATTTCGAATCCGTTTTTACTGACTGGGCGAGAATTGACCAATACTTTGCCGTTTTTAATAAGCTGCGAAGCTTTGCTTCTCGTTTCAGCATATTTATTCTCTACGAGAAAAAGATCAAGACGCATGGCTATTTCTTTTCTTCTGTATCGGTAGGGGTATTCGCTTTGATTTCTTCTTTTAAAGCTTCGGATAAAGGTGTCTTATTCCCTAAACCGACGGTATCATCAACCGGCAAAGAGAAAGCGATTCCTTGAGCTGGGGAATTTAAGCCGACGCTCTTATAAATGGCATGCAAAATAGCATCACGGATATCTTCGTTTACAAGAATAAGAACGATTTCTTTTTCTGGGTGGATGGAAATGCCAAAAGTCGCTTCCGCTTCTTGGCGGGCAGTGCCACGAGCATTAATTTTCGTTCCTCCTCTTGCACCGGCTTCTCGAGCTGCTTCCATTACAGTATCCGAGAATCCCGAATTGACGATGCAAACTACTAATTGAAACTTATCACTCATTTCCTTTGCCCTCCATATTTGCCAAGAATTGATACGAAGCCTTTCCGATGATGCTCGAAAAAGGAACGGTAAACGCAATTCCTTGCCCATTTCTTAATTTAAAATATTTGTCTTCGTAAGCGTTGAGTATAGGCTTAACGAATTCTTCTTTTATGACGCTTAAAATAACAGCCTTGTCAGTATTACTGTGCAATGCTGCAGCTAATTCTTGAGGAATTGTTCCAGTACCAAAAAGTACCATCTGCATATTTACTTCATATCCTTCAAGGATGTCTAAGTAGAATTCACATTTGTTTCTCGGAACAATGGTGAAAAGCACCTTCAATTTCTTTGGGGCGGTAAGGGGAGAAGCGTTTTGCTTTGAAGGAAGACGTTCTTTTAATTCCGCCTTCTTTTCCGCCACTTCGAGTTTCTTCTCTTTGATGGCTTCCTTTAATTTAGTTTTTCTTGTGTTATTCATAAAGCTGCCCTCTATTTGAAGATGATAATCTCTTCATCATCTGCACTAAGAACACGTTTGGCTCTTTTACGTTCACGAATCTTATCTTGAATAACAGCTTTAAAGCCTAGTGCTTGAATGGTGATTAAAGGAGTCATGGCGACCATGGCGACAACTCCGAAAGCATCTTGAAGAATTCTATCAGGTGTTCCGCCTGCCATAGAAACGCATGCACCAATTGCCATTGGTAAGATAAAAGAAGAAGTGAGAGGACCGCTAGCAACTCCGCCTGAGTCAAATGCGATAGCGGTATAAACCTTAGGAACGAAGAAAGATAAAGCCAAAGAAATGAGATAACCAGGCACTAAGTAATAAAGGACAGAGAAATTAAAGACGATACGGATCATGGACAAACCGATGGAGAGGCCAACACCAAGGCAAAGGGCCAATAACATAGAGCGTTTAGAAACCCCACCCATCGTGACCTCTTCAACCTGCTTTGTTAAAACTTGAATAGCAGGCTCGGCCAAAACGACAATGAATCCTAATAAGAATCCGATTCCGATTAACCATGGAGCGCCAGCCTTTGCGACCATTTCACCAATCTTATAACCAATTGGCATAAAACCGATTGTAGCGGCTGTTAAGAAAACGACTAAGCCCAAAAGGGTGAATGCTAATCCACCGATAATGTGGAAGATTTGTTTCTTTGGAAGTTTGATGAATATTGCTTCGATAATAAAGAAACAAACAGTGATAAGGGCTAAGGCTAATCCGACTTCTTTTAAGCTAGCAAGGATCGTCTGACCTAAATAGAGCCACATATTTTCTGGCATATCATAATTAGGGAGCGGATAAACAAATTCTCCGTTGATTGAAAGACTCATTAGCAAGATAACGAGGATTGGCCCAATCGAACAAAGCGCAACCAAACCGAAGGAGTTTTCTTTTGCTTGTCTTCCGCCAACCGTTTGAGCGACGCCTAAGCCTAAAGCCATAATGAAAGGAACGGTAATTGGTCCAGTGGTCACACCTCCGGAATCAAATGCCAAGCCCATAAACTTCAAACCTTCTGGAGTGGTCATTGCTAAGCAAGCTAAGGCAAAAAGAAGCATATAGAAAAACATCAAGATGTAAGAAAGATCGATTTTAAAAATAATTTTTAAGATGGCTAAAACCAAAAAGATGCCAACCCCTAGTCCAACGAGGACAATTAAGACGGTTCCGTTTAAGACCTCTTTCACCTGATTTGCCAGCACGGAAAGATCAGGTTCAGCGATGGTAATTAAAACACCCATGGCGAAAATAATGATTAATGCTAAGAAAATTCTTTTTGAACGAATCAAAGAAGAACCGATTTGTTCACCCATTGGGGACATTGCCATTTCGGCACCCACATTAAATAAAGCGATTCCGATGATTAAAAAGACAGCCGCAATAGAGAAAACAACAATTTCTTTTGTAGACAAATCTAACAAAGGAGTGAAGAAAAGGATAATGACAATCGCGGTAACTGGGAGTACGGAGAAACAAGATTCTCTTAATTTATCAAGCAGGTTTTTAAGCATGCAATTATTATACAAAAAATGTTTGTTTTTTTCTTTGAGAATTTTTAAATACTTGTTTTTATAAACAAAAATTCTGGGTCAACCATATGCTATTTACTTCGCTTAATTTCTAGGAATAGCTCGGATGAGGGAACTCTTCTTAAAAATCGAATTCTTCGTCAATGGCTTTCTAAATTTTTCTTGTGAACCGCGAGAAATTCAAATGAAAAACACTATCAATTGTAAGCGCTTACTATATATAATATTATTTGTTTTTAGGAGGCTTATTATGGCCAAATTCATCCAAAGGATGATTGATCGTGGAACTTATGAAGGGGATAAAGTTCCAAGACTCACTAGAATCCTTTTCCCATGGTCCGGCATTTTCCGTGACGCCTGTTATCAATTGGTTGGCACCTTTTTGACACAGTATGCTCTTGCTTCTGGCGTGCTTGATCAGGGCGAGGCTTTTAACGCTCAATATGGCGTTATTACAATCGCTTTGATGCTTGCTCTTATTTGGGATGGCATCAATGATCCAATTATGGGATTTATCATTGAAAAATTCCGTTTCAAATTAGGAAAGTTTCGTCCTTGGATAGAAATTGGTGCAATTGGTAATACCATTACGGTTTTATTGATGTTCATCATACCATCTCTGGGCTTGGTTCATGGATGGGGGTATGTCGCCTTCATGATTGTCATGTATTTCCTTTGGGATTTGATGTTTACCATGAATGACATTGGCTATTGGTCCATGTTACCGGCATTAACGAATGATCAAAAACAAAGAGCAAAGATTTCCACTTCGGTGACAATTGCTGCTTCAGTTGGAACGTTTTTAGCCTTTGCCGTGCTTACTCTTTCTCCAGGAAACCTTGGTTCTTATAAAGAAGTTTTCTTATGGGCTTCTATTGGAATGTCGTTGACTTTCTTACTTACTCAAAGCTTGGTTTTCTTCCTTTGTAAGGAAAAGAAGAGGGATCCTAAACAAGAAGAAGTCTCTGAGAAATCTCATTTCTTAGATTTATTTCGAGTTGTTATTAAGAATAAGGAACTTCGTTCAGCGGCAATTGCAATGTTCCTTTATTACGCTGCTTCTGGCCTTTTAACGGGAGTGGGAACAAATTATTACTATTTTGTTTATGGCTATCCAAAAGGTGCGACCATTGCCACGATTATTTCTATTTTCTATATAATTGGCACAATTGCGGCACAGGCTTTTTATCCATTATTAGCAAAAAAGATTTCCAAGAAAAACATTTTGTTATTTTCGGTTATCATCATTGCCATTTTCTATGGCGCCTTCTTTTTCCTTGGCTTCCCGATGCAAGGTAGATATCCGATTCTTTCTAACGAAAACGCTTTCGGCTGGCAAAATATCTTGCTATATTTCTTTTCTTTCATGTTCTTTGCGGCATCAGGTCTCTTCTATCTCGCTTTGATCGTTATGTTCCAAGACGCTATCGACTATAACGAATATGCCTATGGCGAAAGAAAAGAATCCATTTGCTTTGCTTGGAGACCATTAGATGTCAAATTGAGCTCAGGGCTTAATTTAGGTATTCGTTATTTTGCTTATTTTGCTGGTGGCTTCTATGGTGTATTCCAATTAATTGGAAATGCAGAGGCAAAAATCAACTCCAATCCAGGAGGAGCAACTCCAGAGATTCGTCAGCAAGTAAATGAGGAAATTAATGCGTCTATCGATGCTCTTTACGCTGATGGGAAAGCCAATCTCTTGGCATTTGGCATCATCATTATTGGTATAACGGTTGCCTTGTATTTGGCTTCTTATCTTATTATGAGATATGGTTACCACATCAGTGAGGAAGATGAGAAAAAGATGGTGGAAGAACTTGCTAAACGCAATGAAGCAAACATTGCCAAAGAAGAACAAGCAATACTTGCATAAAAAATATTTGGGCCGTTTTATCTGTCCTTTTTGAATGCCATCTTTTTTCTGATTGTTTCGTCCGTTAAAATAAGTGTGCTATGAGATACTTAATGACAAACATTTTTCCAACTTCAGGTCAGAGTTTCCGTTTCGACTGGATCTCTATTATCTTTCTCGTAATCGTTTTACTTTGTGTAATTAGAGGCATTCGCCAAGGCTTTATGTCCTCTCTCCTTCAATTCGTTGGCCTTACCATTGTTTTCTTTCTCGCCTATTTATTGGCCAAACCGATAGGACAATGGCTTCAAGGAATAAACGGGGCGGGCGAAACCGTTCATGAGAAATTTCTTTCCTTTTTAATAGAAAAAGGTTCCCAAAATCCTGTTACGACGGGAAACGATATCTATGATGCGTTAATTAAAACTCAATACGGATCAGACAACGTGATGGAGTGGGTTGTTAGTGGAAAAGACTTGAATTCTACAATTCCCGGAAGCGAATCAACCGTTCTTGAATTGGCCATAGGTGCAGCAGGGGTCCCTTCCTTTTTAGCGGATTTTGTTAAAAACTTTGTGATGAGTGCTGTTCCTGAGACAGGAGCAACTCAGAACTTGGCTTACTATCTTTCCGCTCCATTAGCTTCCCTTGTTTTTGTCGCGATTGGTTTTATTTTTGTTTTTGTCATTGGCTATATCCTTTTGATTATCGTGAAGATTTTTGCCAAGAAATTGAACCATGTGAAAGTGGTTGGCCCGATTAATCGTATACTGGGTGGTGTATTTGGATTATTTGTTGCCTTCGTTGACCTTTCTTTGATCTCTGGAGGATTGGTCGCTTTAAGCGCAAACGCGAACGTCTATGCGTATTTAGATACTCTCTTGGGATTATCTGACGACACAATTTATAGCATAGGAAAAGTCTTCTATAACAACAATTTCATAGAAGTATTAATGGGATATTACAATTCCATCGTTTCTTGGATAAGTGCTCAATAATCCTTATTGTTTGTATTTAATAAGTTCTTTTTCGATTGCCTTTTGAGCGGCTTTTTCGTTTAATTGGTCGCTTAATTGTCCTAAGAAGAAACGATATTTTCCAGGCTTCATAGAACAAATATAGGCGACACCGTATGTGTTTGGCCCAGAATGGACGGCGTTTGTGGAATTAGTTTTCGTTTCAACTACTTTTTTGAAACCTTTGGCTTTTAATTCGTTAACGATGTCATCAACAGTGCTATCTCTTTCGGAGGTGTATCCAACCAAAGCAAGGGAATAGTCAATTTCATCATATCCTTCTAAGATAGAATCAACGTATTTCACACCAAGTTTTTGAATTTTCCCCATTAACTTTTTCAAAACAGAGAAGGTTCCGTCTTTTACCGTTAAGATTGGGTGAAACTTTAAAAGACCTGCACCAATGGCGGCAGCTTTGGAGATTCTTCCTCCTCTGGCCATAAAGGTGAGATCGTCAACAATAAGACTAACGTTTGTGCTGTGGCGGTATTGTTCCATGACTTCAATAATTTCTTTCATGGATTTACCTTCTTGAGCCATTTCTTTTGCTTTCAAAGCTTGGAGGGCAATACCCAAAGAAGCGGATTGAGAGTCGAAGGTCGAAACGTTTTTGAATTCTTCTGCTGCAATTGATGCATTTTGGAAACCAGAAGAAAGCTTAGAAGAAATGGAGAAGTATAGAAGTTCGTCTCCATCCTTACCTTCCTCTTCAAAAAATTTAAGTGCTTCACCAACATTTACTGCGCTAGAACGGCAGATATCTTTATGTGTTGCGTTATATTGATACATTTCTTCATTTGGAAATGAACCATCTTTCTTTACATTATTGCCAAATTCAATGCTAAAAGGGACACAATGAATGCCGAGTTCATCTTGAACTTTTTTTGATAAGTCCATGGTGCTATCACCAATGATTTTAATACTCATTCGTTTTCCTCCTTGTTATCGAACTAGTTCATAATACTAGGTATTTTTAAAATAGAAAGCAAATTAAATAAAAGTAGAGCTTTCTTCGGTAACAATTTACAATGAGAAATATGGAAGAAAAAGAGCTCTACATCCCATTTAAAGGCTATCAAACCTACGTTAAAATCCTGAATCCTAAAGGAAAGAATCATCCTCTTGTTACTTTACATGGTGGACCTGGTTCTACACATAATTCTTTAGAATTACTTTCTCCTTTAGCGGAAATAGGGGATAGACCCATTATTTTCTATGACCAAATCGGCTGTGGGTTATCGAGTAAGCCTGATAGCCACACAGAACTCTACAATAAAGATTTTTGGATAGAGGAACTAGAAAACCTTTTATCTTATTTAGACATTCATGATTTTCATCTTCTTGGACATTCTTGGGGTGGGATGTTAGAACAACTATACCTGATTCAAACAAAAAGAAAGGATGTTCTTTCTTTAACTCTCTCTTCTACCTTATCTAGCGCAAAGCTTTGGAGAGAGGAAACCCATATCCTCATAAAGAAAATGAGCAAAGAGGATCAAGAGGCTATTTCCCTTGCGGAGAGCGAAAACAACTACGCGTCCCCCTCCTTTTTAGCTGCATTAGACCGTTATTTGAAAATGACCGTATCTGATTTTTCTCCTAATGATCCTGCCTTACCAGAATGCCTTAGACGAAAAAAGATAAGGGGAGATGTCGCTTATCTTACTGCTTGGGGACCTAGTGAATTTACTCCTTTGGGGAACCTAAAAGACTATGAAACGACCTCTTTTTTAAAAAACATTAAAACGCCTGCTTTAGTTTGTTATGGTTCATTAGATGAATCAACTAAGAAACAAAATCAATTGATGTATCTTTCTTTGGGTTCAAGTAAAAAGAAAATCCTCGAATTTTCAAATGCAAGACATATGACTTACTTCGAAAGAAACGAGGAATATCTTAAAGAAATAGAGGAATGGCTATCTTCTAACGATTAGTTGTTAGGGAATTTTTCGTTATAACGTTCAATTGCTTCTTTAATAACTTGTTTTGCACATTCTTTGTCTTTTAAACCAGGCACACGAGTTTGTTTTCCTTCGAGCACCTTATAGGTTTCAAAGAAATAGGCGATTTCTTGGACAATGTGGTCAGGTAGAGCGTTGATGTCATCATAATCCTTATAGAAAGGATCGTCAGGGCAGATAGCAAGAATCTTCGCGTCACGCAATCCCTGATCGACCATATCAATCATTCCGATTGGCTTTCCTCTTACCAAAGTGCTTGGAACGATTGATTCAGATGTAATAAGCAAGACATCCAAAGGGTCATTATCTTCCGCATAAGTATGAGGAATAAAACCATAGTTGTGTGGATATTGAGTTGACGTATAAAGAATACGATCAAGTTTTAATAAACCTGTTTCTTTATCCAATTCGTATTTGTTCTTGCTGCCTTTAGAAATTTCGATGTAGGCAATGAATTCATCTGGGGTGACTCTTTTTGGGTCAATATCTTTCCATGGGTTCATAAAAATACTCCTTAAAAATTACTGGTTGGATATGTCTATATCTTTTAATAAAAATAAGAAAATAGCAACACTCCAGCGGTTGTTTATCTTATGCGTTTTATAAGTTGTCATAAATAAAATTTAGAATGTAACCGGTTATATGTAATAAAAGAAAGTTAGTTAATGGCTACTAAAAGATAAAAATGCAAGAATAAAAAATTTTTTTGCAAACCACTTGTCAGTACTTTTTTAAATAACTAAAATCGGGGCGTAAAGGAGGAAGGATCGTATGATGCTTCTTAATGCTGTTATTGCCGAAGCCAGCATCGGTGGTAACCTTGCGACCGCCTTGACCTCAGAAAAATTATGGGTCAACATTGCGCAAACGGTTATCTTCATTCTTCTTGGTTTTTTCTTTACGAAGAAAAAACTTTTGCCAGATAAGACAGGCAAAATCTTAACGAAATTCGTTATGAGTGTTTGCTTACCTTGCCTTGCATTCTGCTCTTTTATGTCTGATTTCACGGTTTCCGGTGGAATCGATGCCCTTGTGAATTTCATTTTGGGCTTTGTCTTTTATATCGGATTCATTTTCTTGGCCAAATTGATTTTCATTTGGGTCAAAGATAAAAAGAAGAGAACTGTTCTCTCTGTCCTTTTTGCCTTTGGCTCTACGACTTTCTTTGGCTATCCTCTTGTCGTTGCCATCTATGGAGGAACGGCTGGCAATAACTTCAATATCATGAACGTTGCTTATCGTGTCTTCCTCTATTCTTATGCTTACCTTGCTGTAGCTAACCTCGAAGATGAAACTTCACCTGAAGCGGATGCTTCTAGCTTGGGACATGAAGACAAACCAGTCGTTGATAAATCCGTTAAGAGCATTCTTAAAAAAGTGTTCCTTAACCCAATTGTCATTGCAACCTTTGCCGGTTTGCTTCTTTGGGTTTTGCAAGCCATCCCAGGAACGGCTATAGTGAACAAAAACGTTTTCGGCGCTTATCCTTCCGCCTCTCCAGATGCGAAAGTTGCTTTCTGGAGATTTGATGCAACCTTACCTTGGTTCTATCAAGCTGCAAATAAACTTGGTGGATTATCTAGTACCATTATCTTGTTTGCTATTGGCTGCACTTTGGGTGGAACCAATATTAAAGATGCCGCAACCGACAAATACGCTTGGATTTGGACGGCTATCAAAGTCGTTGTTGCCCCAGCTATTGTTTTAGGTGTTTTACTCGCCATGCAATCCATTGCGAATGCTACTGGTTTCTTAACCAATGCTACTGGTGCCTTAAAAGATGGTGCTCCAGAATACGCAAAGAACGTTTCTCAATTAGTTTCTGTAAATACTTTAAGCTCTGTCGTTATCACTTGGATGGTTCCACCAGCAACCGTTGCTGTTGGATATTGCATCAACTTTGATAAAGAAAAAGAAATGGCTTCCCATATTTCTTTAATCGGCACTTTTGGCTCGGTTATTGGAATTGTCATTTGGGTTATTGTTCTTACCGTTTTGACCAGCAGTGGGCTCTTCTATGATCCAAGCTGGTTTGTGGCCGCTTAAGGAGATTCATTATGGAAAAGAAAATGATTTGTTTTGGCTGCCGTGACTATGAACTTCCTTATTTCAAACAATTAGGTGAGAAATACGGATATGAATTAGTTACCAGACCTGAATATTTAAACAACGACAACTATGAACTTGCTCTTGGCTATGAGAGCGTGATGGTTCGTGGCAATTGCGTGGTTGATAGAGAGCACCTTGCTAAGCTTAAGGAAGCAGGTCTCAAATATTACTTAACCCGTACGGCCGGTTATAACCACGTTGATGTTCAAGCTTGTAAAGACTTAGGCATTGAAACCGCCTTTGTTCCTGGCTATTCTCCAAACGCTATCAGTGAGCTTGCTCTTACCTTATCTATGATGCTTCTTCGTCATACAGCTTATGCAACCTCTCTTTCTCATGGAGGGCATTTCAAGGTTACCGATACAATGTTCTCCAAGGAAATCCGTGATTGCACGGTCGGTATTTTAGGATGTGGAAGAATCGGTCGTGTTACCGCCTCCCTTTTCAAAGGCTTAGGTGCTAAGGTCATCGGTTATGATGTCTTTGTTTCTCCAGCTTGCGAAGGCTTGATTGAAATGAAGAAGACTCCAGATGAGGTCATGAAAGAAGCAGATGTGGTAGTTTGCCATATGGCTTATGTCAAAGGAAAGAGCGATAAATTCATTTCCAAAGAACTTATTGGAAAGATGAAAGAGGGTGCAATCCTTGTAAATGTTGCTCGTGGTGAAGTAATGGACAATTTGGCTGCTTTGGAAGCTGTCAAAGAGGGAAAACTTGGTGGATTAGGACTTGACGTTATCGACAACGAAAAAGTTCTTTTCAACAAAGATCATGATCCAAAAGCAATGCCAAACGAAGAAGATCAATTAATTGTTGATCTCTACCCAAGAGTTCTTATCACCCCACATCTTGGTTCTGCAACGGAACACGCTTTGATTGATATGATTGAAATCACTCTTCAAAACATGGAAGAATATCGCCTTACAGGCAAGTGCAAGAATTCCTTGATTAAATAGTCTTAGACAAAAGAAAAATCGCTTGGTTTTGCCAGGCGATTTTTTAGTTCTAAGTAATTGCAAAACAGGTATACGCCCCGCTTCGTTTTACTAATATCCAAGTTGAAGTTGGAAAGCGTGATTTACGAAATAGTAGGAATTATTTTCAAAACCGTATTGGATTGGTAAAGATTCGCCCAATTTGATTTCGTGAACGTATTTAATATCAATTAACTTCAGTTCGTGTTCTTTTAAGAATTCAATCGGAATCATATTTTCGGCAATATCTAAATAAGACGTGTTGTTAATATGCCCATTTAAATCACAGAAGGAAAATTGAGCGAGGATTTCGCCATTTTGCGTTAAATCGAAAGGAATCCTATTGCTTAATGGAATATTAAATGGCCTACCATTTGAAAGATCTTCCACAACAATCCCGTGTTCATTAGGATTGATCATTTTTCTAGTTTTGATGTCGATAAGAGCCCAAATAGAAGCTCCTTCAATAATGACGTTGCCGTCTTTGTCTTTAACCTCGTAGGAACGTGGGAAAAGAACGTGCATTGTTTTGCTAGGCCAGGTGGATATGGTGATGGTTTCATCATATTTTGGCATTCTTTTGATTTCGATGTGTTGCTTTGCTACAACCCAAAGTAGACCTTTATCTAAGGTGTATTGTCTTGGCATGCCTAACTCTTCTGTATGCTCAATAGAAAGCTCTTGAAGGTAACGTAAAAGAGAGGACGGTCTAAGGTATTGAAAAGGGGTCACTTGATCAGCAGTGATCTTAAACGTTTTTGAAAAATCGCCCATAAAGCTTATTTCTTTTTTGCTAATTCTTCTTCAACAGCATTAATGGCATCGCCTAAAGTTTGAAGTTTTACCCATTTCTTTTCTGGAACGCTAATGCCGAATAAGGTTTCGATTTTTGTCATCACATAAATAAAACGCATGGAGTCTAATGCGGCATCCGTATTGATAACAGTATCTTCTTGGATGTCCATATTTTGGAATTCATCCAGGTTCTCTTTTAAAATAGCAACGATGTTTTGCTTAATTTCTTCACGATTCATTTTTTACCTCGTTAATTCTTTTAAAGCCCAACGTTTAATCTTCCCTGTTTGAGTTCTAGGAAGCGCGCTCATAACAAAGTTAATTTTACTAATTCTTTGGCCTCTCGGCTTACTTAAGTTGAAATTCTGAATCTTTTCATCAACTTCTTTTTGCCCTATCTCTGTTTTAATGAATAATTGAACCTGATTTTCAATAAGGGCGATGGCAAAATCACTTTTTGGAAGAAGTGGAAGAAGTTCGCCTTCATATTGAGGACAGAAGATTTTTGTGCCATCAGAGAGTAGAAGAATGTCTTTCTTTCTACCTGTGATATGAAGAAGGCCGTTTTCATCGATTTTTCCTAAATCCCCAGTGTGGAGATATCCATCAATAATCGTTTTATTGGTTTCTTCAGGATTTTTATAATAGCCTTGCATCATACAGGTTGGAGAAGAGATTAAGATCTCACCGTCTGAAGCAATTTGAATCTTATCGTCTGGACAAATTGTCATTGCTTCAGGATCATCACCAATAGATAAGGCAACGCCTGAGCTCGTTTCGGTTAAGCCATAGCCAAAACTCACGCGAATATGACTGGCTTTAACTAAATCTAAAATGGTTTTAGGACATGGACCCGCACCAATTAATATCATGCGAAGTTCCTTGTTAAATGTTTTGTTAACAGCCATAAAAGCAGCCATTTGAGGAACAAGGGAGATAACGGTGGCTTGGAAATAAGCTCCATCGACTAATAAATGTCTATATCCTCTTCCTAAGGCGACTTTGACGCCAAAAGAGAGACCCCATAATAAAGAACAAACAAAGCCAAAAACATGGCTTAAAGGCAAAATGGATAAGAGAGTATCGCTTTTCTCTAATGGAAGACAAACTCCTCCGTTATAAGCGGACGCACATAAAGATTTTTCTGTTAAAACGACAGCTTTGTTATTCATTGTCGTTCCAGATGTGAAGAATAGAATGTTTCCTTTTCCCTTCACGTTGGGATTATTAACTAAAGAAGGAGATAATTCGGCAAGGATATCCTTCCTCCCAACCAAATAATCAACATCTGCAGCTTGGACTTGTGCCTTTAATAAATCAATGTGGTCCATAGAATTTAGGAGGACCACCTGCTTCTTTGCATTCACGTAAGCAAAAATATTGAGGACGGTTTCTAAGTTATTTTCACAAACAATTCCAACCGAATTGGCGCTTTTGTTAATCGGAGTAGACAAAATCTTTTTAACAAATTCACCATACGTAAGACTTTTGATTTCATTACCTTCATCAAAAACAAGAGCAGGGCTGTCTTTGTCCTGACTTTTAAGCATCTCAAGGAAGGTTTTATAACGTTTATTTTGATTGCTCATAAAACCATTATATGTCAATGATAATTGTTTTACTTTAAAAAAGATTCGGTAAATCGCTGCAAGTGACATATATACCTAGAATTTTACCGATATTGGTTCTAAAATAATGAAAATCCATTAACAAAGGAGATTGAATACTATGGACAAAAATATTCGCATTGCGATTATTGGCGGAGGACCAGCCGGTTTAGGCGCAGCCATGTATCTTGAGAAAAAAGGATACACAAACTACGTCATTTACGAAAAAACGGACCATGTAGGAGGCAAATGCCACTCCCCATATCACAACGGTAAACGTTATGAAATGGGTGCGATTATGGGTGCACCAACCTATTTTGCCGTTAAGGACATTGAAGAATTCACTGGCGTAAAACCAGATGGACCAGCACTTGTCCGTGGTTATAAATATCCAGATGGAAGAATCGATCATCGTTGGGATACTTCCGATGCAATGAAGCATCCTCTTAACTATTTCCTCCATCACCCAGTTTCCGCAATTCACTTAAAGAAATTAGCCAAACAATTAAAGAAATTCGGCAAGATCTTGGAAACGGAATATAAAGGCTATGATGTAACAGGCCATATTGGGGTCGCTCAAGGAAGATATGAAGGCTTTGCCGTTACTCCTGAACGTGAACCAGTTAAGGGAGTGAATCCAAAATTAAAGGATCTCTCCATGCCATTTAAGGATTTCTGTGAAAAAGTGGGATGCCCACTTGTTCAAGAAGTGTGGGTTCAACCATACACTTCCTTCGGCTATGGCTATTTTGATGAAATTCCAGCCGCTTATGTTTTGAAATATCTTGATTTCAGAACAATGATGGATTTCGTTGCTCTTCATCTTTATACCTGGAAAGATGGAACACAATCCATCTATGAAGCTTTAAATGCAAAATTAATGCATCAAGCTACATTAAATTCAAATATTACCAAAGTCGTTCGTGGAGATAAAGTCACTATTACGGTGAATGGCAAGGATGAAGTCTTTGATAAGATGATTATCACCGCCCCTCTCCAAGTTGCAACCGAGAAGAATCCATTAGATAACCCAATCGCAAAATCCTTGGATACATGGTTAGATGTAAACGAAGAGGAAAGAGCTCTCTTCTCCAAGATCGATTATGAGCGTTATGACACCATGGCTCTTTTGATCGAAAAAGGAAAATATCCAGACATCTCTCACTATATCGTTGACAACATGGCGCCAGATAGAATGGGTCACTTGATGATTTATTATCATCGTTGGAAGAATGAACCTGATCAACCAATTACCACCTATGTTTTACGTCATCATAAGACTCGTAATGGTGGTAAAGAACTTCCTTATAAACCTACGCAAGAACAAGTCCTTAAGGATATGGAAACGGTTGGAGTTCCAGCTGATAAGAGCTTACCAAACGGTGGCGTTATCAATGAATTCCAAACCTATTATTTCCCACATGTCTATTCTGAGGATTATGCTGCTGGCTGGTATGATAAAGTCGAAGCTATGCAAGGTAAGAATAACACTTACTACGCTGGTGAAATCATGTCTTTCGGAGATATGGACGAAACCGTTGAATATTCTCACGATTTAGTGGAAAGATTCTTTAACGATTAATCATTTTTAAAAAAGGGGACGGCAAAGGAAAAAACCTTTGCCGTTTTTTCTTTCTACGAATTGTGTAGGATAAATTTCTTGCCCTTTGAAAAAGATTGGGATTAAATGTATTTCGCATCGTTTTTCTTTAGAAAAAGGAAGGGGGAATAATATGTTAAAACTGGATAAAATTATTAAAATCTACCAAACAAAGCAAATGAAAGTAGAAGCCCTCAAAGGGATATCTTTGGCTTTTCGTAAAAACGAATTCGTTTCTATTCTTGGCCCTTCAGGATGCGGAAAAACAACAACCTTAAACATCATCGGAGGATTAGATCACTACACAAACGGAGATTTGGTTATCGACGGCCGTTCAACGAAAGAGTTCAAAGACCATGATTGGGATGTTTATCGTAACCATAAAATCGGTTTCGTTTTTCAAGCCTACAATTTAATTCCTCACGAAAATATTTTAGAGAACGTAGAACTCGCTTTAACCATTAGCGGAGTCTCTAAAGAAGAAAGAGTGAAACTTGCTAAAGACGCTTTAGACAGAGTTGGCTTGAAAGATATGTATAGCAAGAAGCCAAGTGAACTTTCAGGCGGGCAGTGCCAAAGAGTCGCTATCGCTAGAGCTTTAGTAAATAAACCAGACATCTTATTAGCCGATGAACCTACTGGTGCTCTTGATTCTAAAACTTCCGTTCAAATCATGGATTTGATTAAAGAAATTTCCAAAGAGAAATTGGTTATCATGGTTACTCATAATCCTGATCTTGCGGAGAAATATTCTACAAGAATCATCAATCTTTTAGATGGAAAAGTGGTGGGAGATACCAACCCGTATTCTTTCGAAGAAGAGGAAAAAGAGCGGGGACAGGTAGCTAACGAAGAAGAAAAAGAGAAGGCAAAGATGTCTTGGTGGACAGCCTTCAAACTTTCAGCGAAGAACCTTCTTTCGAAAGCGAAAAGAACCTCTTTAATCGTTGTTGCTTCCTCGATTGGCATTGTTGGGGTTTCTGCTGTTTTAGCTGTCTCTCAAGGTGTTACAGGTTATATCACAAACATGCAAGATGACATGCTTTCTGGATATCCGATAGAAGTCTCTGAGAACGCCTTAGATCTTTCCTCTTTGCTTTCCTCTACGACAAGTGCACAACAAGGAGAAATCGTTCGTCATTCTTGGAAAGATGGAAAAATCGACGTCCAATTTATCACGGAAAGCTTAATTAAAACTTCATCCACGATGAACAATGCGACATTAAAAAACGATATCAATGAAGATTACGTCCAATTCATCAAAGATATGCCAGAAGACTATTATGCTGCATTAGGGATGGAATATGGTTTTGATTTGAAAAACAATCTATATGTTCATTCTAATATTCATTTGAATGGTTATACCGAGGAAGAATTGGCTAAGCAACGTTATTCCATTTCAGGGATTACTGCTGTTTGCTCAACCATTCTTGAAAACATCAATGGAGGGGAATACGCCTCTTATTCCTCTATGGTAGACAACTATACAAATGCTGTAAATCAGGCGCTTCCAAATGAAGATTATGTTCTTTCGCAATACGATGTTGTCAAAGGAAAATATGCCACAGGCGAAGACGAAATGATGATTGTTTTGAATCACCGAAACCAATTAACGGAATTCGTTTTAACTTTGCTTGGGTATTATGGGCAAGATGAATTTGCCAACGCTATCTATCATTTCTCTAAGCAAGAAGACAAAATGGATAAAGAATTATGGGAGAAACAACAGTCTTTTACGATTGATGATCTCTTGAATCAAGAATATTACTATTACCCAAATGATTCTATTTATCAGAAAAACAGCTCTTATGATCCAAGTAAGGCGAATGACCCTCTAGCCCTTCAAGCCTATAACTATTCCTTCATCGATAAGGGCAATTTAGCGAATGGCACAAAGATGAAAGTGGTGGGTATCCTAGCTCCAAAAGAGAACATGCAATATGGCTCTATGGGATCGGGATTGTATTACACTCAAGCTTTTGCAAATAAATATCTTAAGGATAATTTAAATTCTTCCGTTGCTTCTTTCGTGAAAGATTATGTTACGAAAAACAAAAATGCTTCCGGTTTCACCTCAGCAGTTATTGACTATAATGGCGTTGAATTGGTATCGGGAATTGGCTTTATGTATGATGTGAATTTCCCAGATGGTCTTCATTCCCAAGATATCGAAACCTATCAGGGAACGGGTTTGGTTGGCTCTACAAGCTCTCTTGCAAATTTATTAGGAATGATCGGTGGAGGTTCTTCGGGTGGAGCAAAATTAGCTAAGAGCGCTCTTCTTTCTGTTCGTGAAGTTGGTGGAAATGACATTCCAGGCGTGATTAAAATCTATCCAAATAACTTCAAAGACAAATACAAAGTCACAAACTATCTTGATCAATGGGTCAAAGATGGGGATATTACTTTGTCTACTGGCAAAACACTTGCAAAAGCTGACCGAACAGAAATCAAATACACCGACGATATTTCTCTTATTATTTCTATGATCAATGGAGTGGTAAACATTGTCACTATTGCTTTGATTTGTTTCACTTCCTTATCACTTGTTGTCTCTACCGTTATGATTGGAATCATCACTTATGTTTCCGTCATGGAAAGGATTAAAGAGATAGGCGTAATTCGTTCTTTGGGTGGAAGAAAGAAAGACGTCTCCCACTTATTCAATGCCGAAACGCTTATCATTGGTGCTTTCTCTGGTGCATTCGGTCTTCTTGTAACTTACTTCATTGAAATCATTTTGAATTTGACGGTAGGGGTAAAGTATTCTTTAGGAATGATTGCCAACTTAAATTGGTATTCCGCTTTGATAATTCTCCTTATCAGCATCCTTTTGACGATGATTGCAGGCATTATTCCAGCTCAGGCTGCTGCAAGACAAGATCCGGTTGAAGCTTTGCGTAGTGAATAAAAACTACCTGGTTTTTAAAGAAATTCTAAATTTGAGAGAATATTCTTTCTCTCCATCAAGTTTATATTGAGGGTGGACTTTTGCGCCCCAGGAATCATCTCCTCCGATACCGCGCATTGCCGCGTAAATCGTGAGATGATTTTTTCGTGAAAGAGGAAGCTCATCCATATGCATCGCATTATCTATTTCAAATTCATCGTTTGGAAGATATTTGAAAGAGAAAGGACGATCGATTGCTTCGAAAACTAATACATGGGTCTCGTCAATTGGCACTTCAACAAACCTCGCCTCCTCACGGTTACCACATTCTTGAGGAATGGAATAAGGAAGAAGCTCTTTTGAAACCTCAGAAGAATAGAAGCCTAAATTCTCTCCAGCTAAGCGGTCGGGATAAGAATCAAGTGGACCCAAAGCATAATAATCAAAGGATGAGTATTCTTTTTTAAGTGGGAAATCGAGACCGAAAGCAGGTAAAGAAGGCATTCCTTTAACACCATGATAACGAATCTCCACATCAAGATAGCGGCCTTCTTTTAATTCGTAGATGACTTCTGCTGTTGCACCAAATCCTCCAACCATATAAGTGAAGATTACCTTTTGACCATCTTGTTTAACTTGGAAAGGAGCGTTCCATTTAGAGATGCCCATATAGATAGAAGAATAAAGCGCAAAAAGATTTCCACGGTCGTTATCGCTAATAGGACGATAGAAAGTTGGACGGACTTGTGAAGCAAGGATTTCCTTGCCGTTTATTTCTATTCCTACAAGTCCACTAATTAAACCATATTTTGAAAAAACGAAAGCAAAACCCTCATCTTTTAATGAGAAATAACGACAAGAATCAACGAATTCCATAGGCTTTTTCTCTTCACTTGGTTGATAAGAGAAAGCTCTCTTCTCATCAAAAATAATCTCAGATTGATTTAATTTGTTCTTAACTCTGATTCTTCTTGTGTGTTCATTTCCTAACTCTTCATAAGGTAAGGTAAGTCTTTCTTCACCTTTCCAAGAAATCTTCGTTTCTTTGACCTTTTTGCCGTTTACTAAATCTTCTAAGAACAAAGAAAAATCTTTATAGGAGTGGTTGGGATCTAAAGCAAAAGTTGCTTCTGCGTTTTCAAAATGAATTTGTAATGGAGAATACATTACATTCACGGTTCTTAGTTTGGAGGAACGTTTTGCTTCTTTCCTATCGGAGAATAAAATGCCATTGCAATTGAAGTTCAAATCATTTGGAACGTCATTTGAATCTCCTCCATAGCGAAGCTTTCCCTCTACATCTATTCCTTGGTCGATATAATCCCAAATGAAACCGCCTAACGCATTCGAATATTGTCTAAATAGGTACATGTATTCATCGAAATTCCCCAAAGAATTCCCCATCGCATGTTCATATTCGCATTCCAATACCGGTTTATCTGGGTGCTCTTTAAGGTAAGTTTCTAACTTTTCAGGTGGCAAATACATGAATGATTTCATGCTTACATAATCGCTTAATTCGGAATCAGCTTGTTCGGGTTCGTAATGAATCCAACGTTTCTTGTCTTTGCTTTGGAAATAGTCGGAAAGCTTTTTGATGTTTTCTCCGCCTCCGGATTCATTTCCTAAACTCCAAGAGAAAATGCAAACGTTATTTTTGTCTCTTTCATACATAGAAGAGGCGCGATCTAGTGCAATCTTTTCCCATTTAGGATTAGAACCAGGAAGATACTGGCTCTTATCTCCGTTTGCTCCTTGAACTCTAGAATGGGATTCAATGCAGCATTCATCCATAACATAGAAACCCATCCTGTTTGCTAGTTCATAGAACTTCTTATCATTAGGGTAATGGGATGTTCTTATGGCATTAACGTTGTTTTTCTTTAATAATTCAAGATCAAAAATGAGATCTTCATAAGGAACATGATGACCATGTTTATGACTGATTTCATGACGGTTTACTCCTTTGATTAATAAAGGCTTTCCGTTCCACATAGCGGACCCGTGTATGATTTCTTGATGAGAAAAACCAATTTCTGTAGATGAAGTTTCCTCTTGATCACCATTTTTTAAAGTAATGGTTAACCAATATAAATTTGGATGTTCTGCGGACCAAGGGAGGATGTTTTTAATTTCTTTATAGAAGGAGAAGGACGGACTCTTTACAAGAATCTCTTCGTTGAAATACGTTTTATCACCCTTACAAAGTGAAATTTGAGCTAAACAATCTTGCGATACTCTTCCTTGAATAGAGATTTTGCCGTCTTTAAAACCATGGATAAGGTCGGTTTTAACATCCACATCTTCAAGATGAGTTTCAGGAATGGCTACGATAGAAACGTCACGGAATATTCCGGATAACTTCCAGAAGTCTTGATCTAAAATCCATGAAGAAGAGGAGAAACGGAAATTGTAGATTACCAATTCATTATCTTCTTCCAAATAAGGTGTTAAATCGAACTCTGAATCTACATACAGTCTTGTGGAATAGCCAATGAAATGACCATTTAAAAATACATATATTGCCGTTTCAAAACCATCTAGGCGTAATCGATATTCTTTCCCTTTGAATTCTTTTGGAAGGGTGAATCTCTTTCGATAAATATTCACAGGATCGTGTAGGAGATTTATCTCACCGGGATTTAGCTTTTCTTTTCCTTCCCAAGGATAATCGACGTTTGTATAAATAAGATCTTCAGGAACCTCAATTTCAGCGGAATTTGGAACGTTCACTTTTCTAAACGCAAGCGTTTTGTAATCTAAAAGTTCATCAACCCAACCTTCTGAACGATAAAAATCCCATTCCCCATTTAAAGAAAAAATCGGTTCTTTCCCCTCAACAAAAAAATGGTGGGAGGAATGCTCTTCTAAAAGATTTACTCCAACCACCTCAGGATTACTTAAATAAGATAAATTCAATGGATCCATATGTATTTCCTCTAGTTAATTCTCTTAGAAATGGAAAGGGAATGCAAAGAAGAAAGAAAAAAGATGTCAACGAGGACATCTTGTTAAGTGCTTGTTTCGTCTTGCCCCGTTAAACTTTCGCGACGAGGCATTGACTGTAGGCATACGACGGACCCCAAACTAGCCCAACTATCTTTACGGTAGGGAGGTCCATTTCTGTTCCTGTGACATTATTATAGGGTCGCTTTTAACATTTGCAAGTCCTTTTTATAAAAAATTAGGTAAGGAAAATGTAAATAATTAAGTAGGCTTTTTAGGGTTTTGAATTCAAAATTCGTATTTGCTTAGGAATTATCTATATTTTTATGTTTTAAACAAAACAATCGCGTTTGTTCTTCTTTGTTTAAAATAGTCCGATTTTGTTCATTCATTGTTTTGGCAACACTTTCTAACATTAAGTTGATTTTGAGGAGGAAGATATGAATAACAAAATCAAAATAATGGCCGGTCTAGCTTGTGCGTTTGCTTTGACTTCGTGTGGCAGAAACACGACTAACAGCAAAGATAACTATGGCTCTTCAGTGCATGTGGGTTCTTCAGTGCACACGCACATCTGGGAAACGATAAGCGACACCGCCACATGTGAAGAAGACGGAATCATCACGGAACAATGCGAAACTTGTGGTGAAATAGCGAAAAAGAATTCCCCAGCCACTGGGCATGATTATGATGGCAACGATGTTTGCAAGAAATGCAATAAATATCTTTACAGAATAACGATGGAACAAGAAAAGGAAACCTCTGGTCGAGCTCTTTACACGACTTTCGCTACAAGAAACGATTACGTCGTTGCGACCATCGGAATTAATATAACATTTATCTATGGTAATCAACTGTGGATATCCTGGAGTTTATTTGGGGATAAAGGAAAGATGACCATTTTCGATTGGGACAGAAAAGCCTTTTGTGAGATCCAACTTCGGCTTTGCGAAAAAAGCGTTCTTGACAAAAAATCTCAATACACTTTCCTTATTAAGGATATAGGTACCATTTAAAGGGCTTTTTAACTGCAAAGTTCATCAATAATGGCATGAAAAAAGGTCACGGCGTTAAGTCGTGACCTTTTGATTCCTAAGAAAACTTATTTAGCGAATTTAGCGAAACGAGCTTTTGCTTCAGGAGAGAGGTTGTAGAAAGCATCTAATCCTGGATATTGAGCGGTTGCACCAAGTTCTTCTTCGATTCTTAAGAGTTGGTTATATTTGGCAATACGATCAGTACGGCTCATAGAACCAGTCTTGATTTGGCCAGCATTCAAACCGACAACGAGGTCAGCGATGGTGGTGTCTTCGGTTTCACCAGAACGGTGAGAGACAACACAAGTCCAGCCATTTCTCATAGCTTCTTGGCAAGTATCAAGGGTTTCGGTTAAGGTGCCGATTTGGTTGACCTTGATCAAAACAGAGTTGGAGCAGCCAAGTTGGATACCTTTCTTGACATAGAGTTTGTTGGTAACAAAGAGGTCATCACCAACGAGTTGAACTTTCTTTCCGAGTTTTTCGGTAAGGAGTTTCCAACCTTCCCAGTCATTCTCGCTTAAACCATCTTCAATGGTGATTAATGGATATTTCTCAACGAAATCTTCCAACATAGCGACCATTTCAGCAGAGGTCTTCTTGCCTTGACCAGATCTCTTTAAATCATAGATGCCAGTCTTGTCATCATAGAATTCAGAGGAAGCAAGGTCCATACCTAAGCAAATATCTTTGCCTGGGAGATAGCCAGCGGCTTTGATGGCTTCGACTAAGACTTCAAGAGGTTCTTCATTGCTCTTTAAACCGTTAGGAGCAAATCCGCCTTCATCACCAACTGCAGTGATATCGCCTCTCTTCTTTAAGATAGCTCTTAAAGCAGCAAAGGTTTCAGCACCCATTTGGATGGCTTGGGAAAGGGACTTAGCACCGACTGGCATAATCATATATTCTTGGAAGTCGACGCAGGAATCAGCGTGTTTGCCGCCATTGATGACGTTCATCATTGGGACAGGAAGTTGTTTGGCATTTGGTCCACCGAGATAACGATAAAGTGGAAGGCCGACATAGTCAGCGGCAGCTTTAGCGACAGCAAGGGAAACGCCTAACATAGCGTTTGCACCTAATTTGCTCTTTGTGGCAGTGCCATCAAGGGCAATCATGGCCTCGTCGATAGCAACTTGGTCTAAAACGCTCATACCGAGCAATTCTGGTTCGATGATTTTATTGACGTTTTCAACTGCTTTTAAAACGCCTTTTCCGCCGAAGGCATTCTTGTCTCCGTCACGAAGCTCAAGGGCTTCTCTTTCGCCAGTGGAAGCACCACTAGGAACAGCTGCTCTTCCGAAAGCACCGCTTTCTGTGAGGACATCAACCTCAATGGTAGGATTTCCACGAGAGTCAATGATTTGGCGGGCATGGATCGATTCAATGAATGGCATGTTCTTTTCTTCTCCTTTTTATTCGATTTTTAAACATGCTTACATAGTAAGCGACTAGATTATAGAGCAAAAAAGTTCTCTCTAGCATGAGAATTAATAAATTAACGATTTATCGATAGATATTTTTCCTGAGTAAAAACAGAAAATGGTTTTGATAATGTCAGAAAATATCTGGTTTTTGCTAAGGATTTATTAGAAATTTTGTTTTTCAATGATGCTTTAGCCTTACAAAATGTGCAGTGAAAGAATCTTCTTTCGCTTATAATGATTTCATGATTCAAGACTGGAAAGAACTCTTCGAGAAGATTCATTCGGAAGAATATGCAAAAAGCTTAAAAAGATTTCTTGATGCTGAATATCAGCAAAATGTGATTTATCCACCAAGGGATATGGTTTTTCAAGCCTTTAAACTGACTTCCCCAAAAGATTTAAAAGTCGTTATTATTGGGCAGGATCCTTATCATAATCCAGGACAAGCCATGGGTATGTCCTTCTCTGTCCCTAGAGGGATGCCTTTACCACCCTCTCTTATCAATATTTATAAAGAGATTGAAAAAGACGTTCACGTTCCTATGAACTTTGAAAACGGAGATCTCACTCCTTGGGCGAAACAAGGCGTCTTGTTATTAAACGCCTATTTGACCGTAAGGGCAGGGGTTCCTTTATCTCATAAGAGACCTGAATACGATCGTTTTATTAGTGATGTTCTTAATTACATTGAAAGCCTTGATCAGCCGATTGTTTATATGCTTTGGGGTGGCTTTGCTAAAAAGTACGAAAGCAAAGTAAAAAATCCTAAGCATCTTGTTTTGAAAGCGGCTCACCCATCTCCTTTAAGTGCAAACCAAGGTGGATGGTTCGGAAAACATCTTTTTAGCCAATGTAATCAATACTTGTCAGAAAACGAATTAAAAGAGATTGATTGGCAAATAAAATAGCAAGAAAGAATTTATTTCTTTGCAAATCGTGATATATTGCATTGAACCACAAGGAGTTACACCATGGAAAACGAAGAAAAAGAATTGAAAGAGAAAAATCCATCCGAAGAAGAAAGTGATTTTGCTGATGAAATAAAACCAACCCCTTCTGAAGAACCTGTTAAAGAAAAAGAACCAGAGCCAGAAGAGCAAATTAATTTATATTCCGAAAAAGAAGAAACCCCTGTCGAAGTAGAGGAAACAAAAGAAGAAACCGCCTCCGAAAAGAAAGAAGAAGTTTCTACTGAAAAAGACAAAAAGGGCCAACCCCTGTATCAATATACGGATAAAGATCTTGCCGATATTGAAGAAGCAAGAAACACTTTTCATCACATTTATAAGAAACTCAATCTTACCAAATGGATCATTACGGGTGTTGGTTTAGTCTTGGTTATTCTTAGTTGGATTGTTCCATCGGCAATTTCTGGAATTAACGCCAATATCACCATGTATATTTCTTTAGGAACTACAGCGGTTGTTTTAGCGGCTCTTGGCGGTTATTCCGTTTTATTCCGTAAAAAAGTCGATGCTGCAATGAAGACTTATTTTAAAGATTTCTATGACCACACATGTCATTTCGTTTATCCTCAATCTATTGAAGGATTGACGGGAACAGTGGATGATAAGCTTCCACAAGAAATTTTCATGGAATCCAACATTTATAAGGATGTTGTTAAGGTTGGAAGCCGCGCCTATATGACTTTCACCTATCATGGCAAAAAAGCCTTGATTGCAGATTGCGCAGCACAAAAGAAAGGTGAAAAAGCCTTAGAAACACTCTTTGTTGGCAAATTCTTAAAGTTCGAAGGAATCACGAGTAAAGACGAACTTCTTGTCTATCTCAAGGGAAATAAGAGAGCTCTTCCTCCGAATACATTGCACGGAAGACAATTGATTGAAGATAGCAAGAGCATGGTTATCTATGGTTCTGGAAAAGCAAGAAGCCTTCTTACGAAAAAGGTTCGTGAGGCCTTGGCTAAATTTGATACCAACAAGACTTTCATCGACATGGCTTTGACTGTCAATGAAAAAGGACTCTTCCTTGCTATGGGATATGAAGACGATTTAATGGTCTTGCCACTTGATAAACCATTCAATCCACAGCCAACTATCCAAAACAAGGAAGATATAGAAAAGGTTCTTAACTTAGTTGACGCTTTTGAATTCCGTCTCGAAGACCGTTAACTTCATTTAAATGAGAGTTGCCCATTTACTAGGTGACTCTTTTTCTTTTAAAGAAAAACGATATACTAGAAACGAGGGCTGCTTCAAAACAGCTAAATGTTTTATGAGCGATATGAAAAAGAAATTTATTCCACAATGGATATGTGTCCAGGCTTACAAGCACGATGAAAGTCTTCATCGTCAATGGTCTCCTGGATTAATTGTTGAAGAAACACCTGATTTCTGGGCTGTTGCTTCACGCTCTTCTTTAATCACCGAAGCGGATGGAAGAAGATGGTTAACGAAAGAAAATGCCGTTTTTATTCTCTTTAAAAAAGAATGGCTTAACGTCATTTGCATGTTCAAAGAAGAAGGCGGGATTTGTTATTATGCCAATATGGCATCTCCAACGATTTTAGATGGAGGATATCTTCGTTACATCGATTACGATTTAGATTTAAAACTATATCCCGATAAATTGATTAAGCCATTAGATGAACAAGAATTTCTTTCTAATGCAAAACTATACGGTTACACGCCTGATTTAATCGCGGCCGTTAGGAAAACATTTCGTAACACAAGAAAACTTATGGAAGAAAGAAAATTCCCCTTCGATGATCAAAAAATCATCGAGCTTTATAACAAATATGAAAGAGAAACCATTCCTTTCTTGCCTAAAACCAATCTGGGTCGTTAACGCTCTTACTAGTAAGAGAACGAATTGGGGTCTATAATTTACGAGTTCTTTTAAGAACTCATTTATTTTATGAAGTACGAATTTATCTCAAAATCAAAGGAAGAAACACAAAAACTTGGCGCGTTTATCGCTAAGGAATTTTTGCCTGGTGATGTTGTTCTTCTTAAAGGAGATCTCGGTGCTGGGAAGACTACTCTTACGGGAGGGGTCGCTAAAGCTTTAGACATCAAAGACGATGTCATATCTCCTACCTTCAACATCATGAAATGCTATTTCAAAGGGAAATTGCCTCTTTATCACATTGATGCTTATCGCCTTGAAAATCAAAACATCGAACTTGGTTTAGATGAATATATTGAAGGGGATGGGGTTTGTTTCATCGAATGGCCTCAATATATTGAACCATTGTTACCAGATGAGACATTAAGCATTACTTTAAAAAATATCGGTGGCGATAATCGTAGTATTACTTTGGAAGGAAACACTCCTCATTTTGAGCAAATCATTTCTTCCGTGAAAGGAGCCTTTCATGATTAGTGTTCTTTTAGATACCTCCAACACCAATTTGGCTGTTGGCATTGCAAAAGACCACGTTCTTATTGGTGAAACCCAATATGCTGCATGGCAAAGACAATCGGAATACCTTGTTCCTGAGATTGATAATTTATTAAAAAAACTCTCACTTACAAAAGATGACATTGATGAAATTATCGTTTCGAAAGGACCGGGTTCTTATACTGGTGTACGTATCGGCATGACGGTTGCTAAAGTAATGGCTTTTGCGTTAAACAAACCTCTTTACTTAGTGTCATCCCTTGAAGTGTATAAAGCAAAAGAAGGTCGTTCCGTATGTCTTATGAACGCTCGTAGCAAACGTTCATACATCGGCGTTTATTCTCCAGAAGAAATTATTCTTTCTGATACGATTATGGATAATGAGCAAGTAAAATTATATTTAGCAGCTCACCCAGAATATAAAGTGTGTGGAGATGTTTCTTATCTTTCTTTAGAAGGAGAGAAAGTTAACATTCTCGAAAACCTTATGAATGCGGACATTGAGAGAAATCTTTGCAAGGATGTCTTGGCCGCAAAACCAGTCTATTTGAAGGATTTATGATGGAATTTGAAATTCGCCCATTAAAAAAGAAAGATATTGAAAAAGTCGCCCTCTTAGAAGCGGCTTGTTTCGTGAAACCTTGGCCCTTAAATCAAATTGCCTATGAGTTTAAAGGGAATCCTTGCGCAAAAGTCTTTGTAGCCGTGGATAAAGAAGAGAATATCCTTGGGTATCTCGATTTCATGATTACCTTCGATAGCGCTACAATTGACCGCATTTGTGTCGCGGAAGAATATCGTAACCAAGGTATTGCTGGCAAACTTTTAGAGAAGATGGTCGAAGTATGCAAATCCCAAAAAGATAAAGTGGAGTTCATCACGCTTGAAGTTCGTCTTTCGAATCAAAAAGCCATTTCTTTATATGAAAAAAATGGCTGGAAACGTGTAGTAATCAAACCGAAGTATTATGATGATGGCGAAGACGCCATTTATATGATCAGGAGCCTTATATGAGTCGTATTTTAGCAATTGAAAGCAGCTGCGATGAAACGGCTGTAGCCATCACCGATGATGGCAAATTATTAGCAAACATTGTTTCCTCTCAGGTAGCAGTCCACGTTAAATATGGTGGAGTTATGCCTGAGGTCGCTTCCCGTTTACATACGGAAAACATTGATGTTTGCTTAAAGGAAGCCTTAGAGCAAGCCCATTTGAAATTTGAAGATATAGACGCGTTTGCCGTAACAAGAGGTCCTGGCCTTATTGGATGTCTTCACGTCGGTCTTCAAGCCGCTAAGACTTTGGCGATGCTTTATCAGAAACCATTGATCCCTGTGCATCATTTAGCCGGGCATATCTATGCGAATGAATATGTTGGCGAATTTAAATTCCCTCTTCTTTGTGTTGTTGTATCAGGCGGGAATACGGAATTGGTTTTAATGAAGGATCATCTTGATTTCACCATCATTGGGGAAACGAAAGATGACGCTGTTGGTGAATGCTACGATAAAGTCGCTCGTGTATTGGGCCTTCCTTACCCGGGTGGCCTTCCAATTGATCAACACGCTAAAAAAGGTAAACACGCCTACAATCTGCCTGAACCATTGATTGGTAAAGATGGATATGATTTCTCTTATTCCGGATTAAAAACATCCGTTATCAATCTTGTTCATAATTTGGAAATGAAAGGCGAAAAAGTCAATATCGATGATATGGCTAAATCCTTCCAAGATGTTGCAGTGGGTATGATTGTTGACCGTGCTACACGCGCAGCTAGAGATTTCCATGTTGCTCAAGTTGTTCTTGCTGGCGGAGTTTCCGCTAATTCCTATTTAAGGGCTCAAATGACCAATCGTCTTGAAGGAACAGGCATTGATTTAATTATCCCTCCACTTTGGTGCACAACGGATAATGCTGCAATGATTGCTAAAGTCGCAGAAAGACTTTATAAAGAAAAACTATTTGCTCCTCTTTCTTTAGGAGTAGATCCAAACTGGAAGATTTCCGATTTCCGTAAATTTGAATAAAATAAAACGAGGAGAACTATTATGGAAGAAAAAACACTAAGCGTTCGTGAGTTATTCGAACTTGATGTAGAAACCTTAAAAAATCTAGGAGAAGTTACTGTTGAAGGATGGGTTAGAAATAACCGTAATTCTGGCAAGGTTGGCTTTATTGCTCTCCATGATGGAACTTGCTTCAAGTCTTTGCAAGTTGTTTATGATGGGGATCATCCTTTCTTTGATGAAGTTTCCCATTATAAGATGGGTTCTGCTGTTTCTTTTAAAGGAACAATTGTTCTTACCCCTGGTATGAAACAACCTTTTGAAATGCATGCGAATGCAGTAACCCTCTTAGGTGATGTCGCTGATGATTATCCTTTGCAAAAGAAAAAGACCTCTTTTGAATATCTTCGTGATTTAGCCTACCTCCGTCCTAGAACAAATACTTTTGACGCTTTATTCCGTGTTCGTTCTGTCCTTGCTATGGGTGTTCATACTTTCTTCCAAAACAATGGATTCGTATATGTTCACACCCCAGAAATCACTGCAAATGATGCAGAAGGAGCAGGTTCTGTTTTCACGGTAATTACTGATTCTAAAGAAGATCCAATTAACGATTTCTTCGGAAGAAGAGCCTCTTTGACGGTTTCTGGACAACTTCACGTTGAAGCTTTTGCCCTCGCTTTCAAAGATGTGTATACCTTTGGCCCTACATTCCGTGCAGAAAAGAGTAATACTCCAAGACACGCTTCCGAATTTTGGATGATTGAGCCAGAAATGGCTTTTGCTGATTTGAATGATGATATGGATTGCATCGAGAGCTGCATTAAGTTTTTAATCAAATGGGTTCTCGATCGTTGCCCAGATGAAATGGATTTCTTTGAGAAATGGATTGCTCCAGGCGTCAAAGATAAACTTATGCACGTTCTTAACACCCCATTCACCAAAATGGAATACACAGAAGGCATTAAGATTCTTCAAGATGCTGTCAAAAATGGTCACAAATTTGAAAACAGCAACATTTATTGGGGAATGGACTTACAAAGTGAGCATGAACGTTATTTAACGGAAGAATACGTTAAAGGACCAACCTTCTTAATTAACTATCCAAAAGAAATCAAATCCTTCTATATGCGTGAAAACGATGATGGTAAGACGGTTGCAGCCGTTGACCTTCTTGTTCCAGGAGAAGGAGAGATTGTCGGTGGTTCTCAACGTGAGGAACGTTACGATATTTTAAAAGCCAAGATGGATAAACTCGGAAATACCAAAGGGCTAGAATGGTATCTCAATCTCCGTAAGTATGGCGGTTGCATGCATTCTGGATTTGGAATTGGCTTCGATCGTCTCTTAATGTATATCACCGGAATTGCTAACATTCGTGATACTGAGCCTTACCCAAGAACATCTTCTGCGTTAAAGTATTAATATGGATCAGAATAACCCACAAATTAATCAACAAATGAATCCTCAACCTCAGCCTACTTTGAATGGAACAAACCTTCCAAACGGGAATGAGGAACGCTTAAGAGAAGAAAAGAAAAACCTTTCGCGTAAAAGAATCTTCTGGGCTATATGTGGAATAGACATCGCCTTGCTTGCCTTCTTGCTATACGAAATAATTAGTTTGTTCTTCTAAAGAAAAAGCCTTGTATGGAAACATATGAGGCTTTTAAAATACATGGGTTTTAGTGGGGAATATTAGAATTTTGAGGGGGATTTGGAGGAAGAGGATTGTCTTTCTTCGCATCGTCGTAATAATTGAAATTGTCCAATCCTTGCTCAAAAACGGAATGAGATAATTTATTCACTCTAGACCATCTTGCAAGATATGCTTGAATAACAACGACATACCAAGAAATTGCAACTAACCATAAAGGAACAAGAATATAAGAACCCCAATATTCGTTATACCAGGTAGGGCTATTTAATAAGTCAGGCCATTTTGCTAATAAATTCAAACCCCAGAAATTTACAAAGTTATCCGGATTACCCCAATCAAAGGTGAATAACAAAGTAGAGAATTCTTTAAAATAGTCTCTTGCCCATTGGCCATAGACGACAGAATAAGCAATCCAAACAATTAAAGAAAGAAAAGCGATAAGGAATGGAGGAGTGCATTTCCTTACTAAGTAACGATTGTTTTTGATGTTACCGTATTTCTTTAATTGCTCAGGGGTAGAAATAACGCGGTAAATAAGAACCTCATGTAATTCATAATCCATTCTTTTGCCAAAACGAATGGTAACAAAACGAATTAAAGCTCCAATAAGACCAATAATCAAAAAGAGAAAAACCAAAATAAAAAGCAAAACGATCAGCAATCTTTTATCGTTTTCATTCATGGCAAAATCGATGAACGCTTTCATAAATTATTGCCTCCGTTATTATCATTTTGCATATCTATAACCGGTGGATTCTGTGTTGGGATTTCTCCAGGATGAGGAGCATTTAAAGAAGGATTTTGTTGATTGTTTTGGGGTAAAGAATCGACAAAATGAGGTTGTTGCATGCCACCTTGGTTGGAATTGTTATATGGCTGAGGCTGTTGAGGAGCTTGATTTCCATAAGGCCCTTGAGGATTTGGATAGTAATTCTGTTGAATAAAAACACGATTATCCGTTGGATTTGGATTTACGGCTGGTGTAGGAGCGGTTTGCAAGGAAGCTTGATACTCTTTGATTTCATTTACACGAACATCTTCTGGTAATGGAGAGAAGAATTTATCGCCCTTAAAGAAACGAATCAAGCCTTTCATGCTTGTGACAACAATAACACCCAATGCAAAAACACCCGCTATGGCAATTAGCACAAGAAAAACTGGAAGCAAAAAGAAATAAACAAGACCTAAACCGAATCCTTTTAATGCCTGTTTCATTCTTTTACTCCTTTCTCGTTCTTAAATAATAAACTTGAAAAGCCTGAGCATAAAGAAATGGATGCAAAAAAAGATAAAAAGAGCAAAGGATCTTTCTGCTTAGGCAAGGAAGCATAAAAATAAGCGGAAAGGTAGAAAGAGAGAGCAAGTAAAAGTCCTAATCCAAGATAAACCCACCACGGATTCTTTCTAAATAAAGAAGAAGAGGAAGCAAAAGAAAGGTAGATAGACAACGCTCCAAACAAATAGGCAACGGCATAAGAAAGAAAAGAAAAACCAATAGAGCAAGCCATGGCAGCCAAAGAAAGAATAGCAAAAACGAAAGGGGAAACCTTTTTAGTTGTCATCGCTTCTAAAGAATTAGACCCAAAGATGATTACAAAGAAAGAAATGCTTTCTTGAATCAAGGCGTAGCCAAAAATAAAAGCGGGAACGATTTCTCTTATGTGTTCTTTGTTTTCAAGCCCTAAAAGAGTCAAAAACGATTCAATGATATCTATGCCATATATCCCTTTTAAAAGAAGCAACATCAAATAATTCAAACCCAACTTCAACAAAGAGACAATTAAGATGGTTAAACTGCAAGAGATCTTTTTCTTAAGAAGGAAGCCAAACAAAGTCCCAGTTAAAATGGCAGGAACAACATCGAATAAAGTGACTGAAATATCGTAAACAGTTGTCAATAAAGAAACCACGATTGTTGCTGCAACATAGCCAATTAAGTAACGATCCTGACAATAAAATGCGGTTAATGCACAAACTAATGGCAAAAAAAGAATGACTAAAAAAGAAGATAAAGGAAGAAAGGTTGAAAGCAAACCAAATGCGACAACAATTCCAGCTGATATGCCCATAAAGGCAATATTTTCTGCGGGAGTTTTTCTTTCTTTTAAGAGAGCCATACCTTCATATTATCTTTCATTCAATAGGCAAAAAGAAAGAAATAATACAGTGTAAAGTTTTTTCTCTTTTAAGCTTTTGCTTATATGGTAGAGAAGGTTAGAAACTAGTAAAATTAACAATAGTTAAAATTATGAATTACGCATCCCTTTTAAATGACAAACAGTATCAAGCTGTAACCACCGATTCCCAGTATGTGAGAATCATCGCCGGAGCTGGTTCAGGCAAAACCAGAGTCCTTACTTATCGTATTGCCTATCTTATCACCAACAAGAACGTGGATCCTTCTCGCATCTTGGCTATTTCCTTTACCAACAAGGTTGCTAGAGAGATGAATGAAAGAGCCACAAAACTTATTGAAGAGAATGTGGGTGGATTCCCTATTCTTCATATTTCAACCTTCCACGCCTTATGTTCCCGCTTTTTAAGAATTGAACATGCGGCAATTAACTATCCTCAATCCTATACGATTTATGATGAGGATGATCAAAGCAAACTTATTCGAAATTGTGCTGCTGAACTTGGATATAAAAAGGGCGATGATATGGTAAAAGTGGCGACCCGTTATATCAGAAACAAAAAAGGTAAGGGTATTTATCCTGAAGATATTCGCATTACCCCAACAAGCTTCCGCGAAGAACAAGAATGCCTCAAAATCTATATGAGCTATGAGAAAAGAAAAGAAGACGCATACGCTCTTGATTTCGATGATCTCCTTTGTAAGACAATCGAGATTTTAGAAAATAACGAGAACATTCGGGATAAATGGTCTCATCGTTTTGATCATATTTTGGTTGATGAGTTCCAGGATACAAATGACGTTCAATATAAATTGCTTAAGCTTTTAACAACTTCGAAAACAAATGTTTATGTCGTTGGAGACCCTGACCAGACAATCTACACTTGGCGTGGCGCCAATCAACAAATTATCTTGGATTTCGATCATTATTTCCCTCATTCAGATACGATTATTTTGAATGAAAACTATCGTTCAACGAAGAAAATTCTTGCTGCTGCTAACAAACTTATTGTGCATAACAAGAATCGTGTTCCTAAGGATTTATTCACCAACGGCAACGAAGGGGATGAGGTTACTACTTTCATGGCACCATCTTCGGCAGATGAAGCGGATTGGGTTGCCAAGAAAATCGTTGGTATAGCGAATGAGCATAAAAAGGAAAACGGCGAACCCGTGTATGATAATATCGCTATTTTGTATCGCTCCTCTTATATGACTCGCCCATTTGAAGCGGCCTTAAAAGATAGAGGAATCCCGTATAAGATTTTTGGCGGAGTTCGTTTCTATGAAAGAATGGAAGTCAAAGACCTTTTGGCTTACTTTAATCTTCTTTTGAACCCTCTTGATGACATTGCTTTTGAAAGAATCGTGAACGTTCCAAAAAGAAAAATAGGCGATGCGTCTATCGAACGAATCCGTCGAGAAGCAAAAAATGCAGGTCTTTCAGAATATAACTACATGAAGAATCTTGATCCAAACAATATGGAGACGGAAATTCCTTCAAGAGTCGTGAATATCCTTCGTGTTTTAATCGCTCAGATGGAAGGCACAAAAGCTAAATTAACCGACAATCTTGAAGCCTATTCGGCAGTTTTAAAAGATTTCGTTACAGAAATTGGCTACTACGATTATTTAAAAGAAAACGAAGAGCCCGATGAAGACCGCATTGGCAACGTGAACGCTCTTTTTGATGATATTAACCATTTTATTTCCAATCATTCCGATTCTACTTTTGCGGAATATTTGCAGAACGTTTCTTTGCTTACTTCCCAAGATGACATCAATGGAGGAAATTTCGTTTCCTTAATGACAATTCACGTGGCAAAAGGATTGGAATTCGATAATGTTTTTGTCATCTGTATGAATGAAGGCTCTTTCCCTTCTCAAAGAAGCCTTGAAGAAACAGGAAGAGATGCAGAAGAGGAAGAAAGACGTCTTGCTTATGTTGCGATGACTCGTGCTAAAAAGAGACTCTTTTGTTCATGCAATAGTGGTTATTCCTATGTCACGGATTCTAGTGCTAGACCATCTTGCTATTTCCAAGAAGCAGGTCTTAAGCTAAACAAAACAGGAGCTTTCTTTAGTGAATCTTCTCTTGGAGGCTGGAAAAAGAAACGCTCTTCTGGATGGGATGATGGTTTCTTTTCCGATGAATCAAACGATGATTTCTTTGATGAAATGCCAAAGAAAAAGGCGACCCCAAAACCAAAACCAGTTGCGAAGCCTTCTACGAATGGAATTCATAACTGGAAGGTAGGGGATATCGCTCATCATGAAAAGTTTGGCGATGGTGTTGTCGTTTCTATTGTCGATGCAAATATCATCGTGATTGATTTTGGTGCACAAGGCAAAAAAACTTTACTTGGAAGCCACCCAATGTTAAGTAGAATTAAATCGGTAGGAGGAGACGCATGACTTATATCGAAGCAGAAAAACGTGTCCAAGAATTAACGACTCTCTTAGAGAAATATAATTACGAATATTATGTTTTGAATCAATCCACCGTTTCCGATCAAGAATTTGACCGCTTGATGGAAGAGTTAAAAAAGCTTGAAGAAGAGTTTCCAACCCTTAAGAAAAAGAACTCTCCAACGCAAAGAGTCGGTGGAGAAGTGCAGTCTGAATTTAAAAAAATCCCCCACAAAAGGCTTATGCTTTCTCTTGCGGATATCTTCAATGAAGATGAAATTCGTGACTGGGATAAACGTATTCGCTCTATCCTTCACGTCGATGAAGTGGAGTATGTTGGAGAATTGAAAATCGATGGTTTAGGAATGTCTCTTATCTATGAGAATGGAGAGTTTCAATATGCTGTTACAAGAGGTGATGGCATTATGGGTGAAGACGTTACTGCTAACGTTATGACCATTCCATCTATCCCGATGCATGTAAAAGAACTTCGTCCTTTTGAGGTGCGTGGCGAAGTGTATATGCCTAAGGCTTCTTTGGAAGCAACGAACATTCAAAGAAAATTGGCTGGCGAAACGGAATTTGCTAATTGCCGTAACGCAGCCGCAGGCTCTATTCGTAATCTTGATCCAAAGGTGGCGGCTTCCCGTAAATTAGATGCTTACTGGTATTACCTCGTAAATGCTAGAGAACTAGATATCCACGTTCATTCTGACGCGTTGAATTATTTAGATGAACTTGGTTTTAGAACAAACAAAGAACGCCGTATCCTTCGTGGCGCCGATGAATTAATTGCCTATGTAGAAGAGATGGGTAAGGAACGTCCTTCCCTTGGCTATGATATCGATGGAATTGTTTTTAAGGTCAATAACCTAAATGAATACGACACTTTAGGATATACCGCGAAAGTTCCTAGATGGGCAATCGCCTATAAATTTCCACCTGAGGAAGTTACGACCAAATTATTGGATATCGTCATTAGCATTGGACGTACTGGAAGAGTCACTCCAAACGCAATTTTAGCCCCAGTTCGTGTTGCAGGAAGTACCGTGCAAAGAGCGACATTAAACAACGAAGACTTCATTAAAGAAAAAGGCCTAATGATTGGGGATATTGTCGCCCTTCATAAGGCTGCCGATGTCATTCCAGAAGTTACAGGACCAGTTTTATCTCGAAGAGATGGCACACAAACAAAATGGGTGATGCCTGCTAATTGCCCAGTATGCGGCCATCCTTTAAGCAAAGTGAAAAACATGCATTATTGTCTCAATCCAGAATGCAATTCTAGAAAGATTGAGAAAATGATTCATTTCGCTTCGAGAAATGCTATGGATATCGATGGTATGGGTGCCAATGTCATTGAGGAATTCTTTGCCGAAGGCTTCCTTCATGATATTCCAGACATCTATCATTTAAGTGATCATGCTACCGAGATTAAGGAGTTAGATGGTTGGAGCGATAAATCCATGAATTCTTTGTTGGATGCCATTGAAGCTTCAAAGAAACAATCTATGGAACGACTTCTTTTCGGAATCGGCATTAAAGAAGTGGGAGAAAAAATGGCCAAAGTTCTTTCTAAACGTTACAAGAATTTAGATGAACTCGCGAAAGCTAACGAAGAGGATCTTCTTAAGATTCCTGATGTTGGGCCAGTGGCTGCTAAGAGCATCGTGGATTTCTTTATGAACGATAAGAACAAAGCGGAAATTGAACTTCTTCGCCAAGATGGTCTTAACTTTGATTATTTAGGAACAGATACCCTTGACGTGAATTCTTTCTTCTATGGGAAAACCATTGTCTTAACAGGTACATTGACTCATTATTCTCGTCAAGAAATGACGGATATATTGGAAGGAATCGGTGCACATTGCGCAGGCTCCGTTTCCAAGAAAACAGATCTGGTTATCGCTGGACCTGGCGCTGGATCTAAGCTTGATAAAGCAAATGAACTCGGTATTGAGGTCATTGATGAAGATAAAGCATTAGATTATCTTGCAAGAACAACCGGAAAATAAAAATTTTTTGTCCGTTTTCTCTTTTAGCCTCCTTTCTATAAGTGAAGGGAGGCTTTTTATGAATTTTGTTTGTCCAAGATGTGGGAACAGCTCTCCAAGATACATTGGATATAAGAATGGCGAAGCCTATTGTCGAAGATGCATCTCTTTTCATGGAGAAGAATTGACTTACAAAAAGAAAGAAGGGAAAGAGGCTCCTTTAAATTTGCATTATGCTTTGTCTCCCGAGCAGGCTAAGTTAAGCGAAGAAATTGTATCAAACTACAAAAAAGGAATAGATACATTGGTGTACGCTGTGTGTGGCGCAGGCAAAACAGAGATATCTTATGCGGTGATATCGTATGCAATATACCACGGTTTAAGTGTGGGTTTTGCTTTGCCAAGAAGGGATGTCGTCATTGAATTGTTTTGGCGCTTAAAGGATGCGTTTCCCCAAAATAAAATCGTTGCAGTTTATGGTCAACATACAAACATATTAGAAGGGGATGTAATCATTCTTACAACCCATCAGCTTTTCCGTTATAAACAATATTTCGATCTTTTGGTGATGGATGAAATAGACGCCTTTCCATTTAAAGGGAATAACACTCTTCAATCTCTTTATCATAATTCCGTAAGAGGGCATTCTGTCTTAATGAGCGCGACTCCTTCCCAAGAAGTCTTAAGGGAATTTAAAAAAGAGGGGCATGCAATATTGGAATTAAGAACGCGTTTCCATAAGCAAAAAATCCCTGTTCCCGTTATTAAGAAAATGCCTAACGCTTTTCTTCTCCCTTATCTTGTTTACAAACTAAAGAATTATATAAAAGAAAAGAAGCCAGTTTTTATTTTTGCGCCAACAATAGATCTATGTGAATCATTGTTTCGTTATCTTTCTATTTTTGTAAAAGGAGGTGAATGTGTTCATTCAAAAAAAGAAAATAGAGGGGAAATCATAGGGAATTTTAAGAAAAATCAATTTTTATACTTGGTGACAACGTCGGTTTTAGAAAGAGGGGTGACTTTTAAAAATCTTCAAGTAATCGTTACGCACACCGATCAAGAAGAAATCTATTCCTCATCCACTTTGATTCAAATAGCAGGACGTGTAGGAAGAAAGATAGATGCACCAGGAGGGGATGTTCTTTTCCTTTGTGAAAAAGAAACCGGTTCTATAAGGAGGGCAATCGATGAAATTCGATTTTGTAACACCTTTCTGTAAGGTTTGTTTTAAAGACATTCATGCCGATAACATTCCTTCTTTATTGGGTGAAGACACTCATTTATGTCAAAGTTGTTTTTCTAAGATGCATCCAAAGATGATGTTTTATAAACTAGATGGGATACCGGTTATATCCTGCTATCTCTATAACGAAAAAATAAGAGAAATGCTTTATCAGTTTAAAGGGTGTTTCGATATAGAATTAGGGGAAGCATTCTTAGTCAATCAAAAAAGATATTTCCAATTTCTTTTCCATTCATATTACTTAGTTCCAGCACCTAGTTATAAAGAAAAAGATGAAACACGTGGCTTTAACCATGTTGAAGAACTTTTTAAAGGAATTGGGAAAGGCTATATTCACGCAATCATAAAGAAAGACGATATCAAGCAAGCGAATCTTCATTTTAGAAAAAGACAAGAAATAGCAACTCATTTACTTTGGAATGAAAAAGAGAGTGTTTCAGGTAAGAATATCCTTTTCGTTGACGATTTGATAACGACTGGAGCAACGGCGAAAGCGTGTACAAAACTCCTTTTAGAGCATGGCGCGAAGAAGGTGAAGATTCTTTCGCTTGCGCGAGTAAAAGAGTTTTCAAATGAAAAAGGATAGTTCCATTTCATTGCTTACCATTTATGGTAATGGTAAAATCTCAAAGAAGTTTTAGGAGAACACTGTGGCTAATATCATTGAAAAAATATTCCATCTCGAGAAAAGAGAATTGAACAAGTATTATCGTGAGTCCGAACAAGTTCTTGCCTACGATGAGGCGATGAGCAAACTCACGGATGACGAGCTTCGTCATAAAACCATTGAATTTAAAGAAAAACTCAAAAATGGTGCAAGTTTGGAGTCTATCAAATATGAGGCGTATGCTGTTGCCCGTGAAGCGGGCTGGCGTGTCCTTCATCAAAAGCCATTCCAGGTTCAGATTATTGGCTCCCTCGTTTTAAATAATGGTGACATCGCCGAAATGAAAACAGGTGAAGGCAAAACCTTAACCGAAACGATGGCCGTTTATTTAAACGCCTTAACTGGCAAAGGCGTCCATGTTATTACCGTTAACGAATATCTTGCTTCTCGTGACGCCGAATGGATGGGACAAATCTATCGTTTCTTAGGCTTAACTGTTGGAGTAAACCTTGCCTCAAAATCCGCTAGCGAAAAACGTGAAGCGTATGCATGTGATATTACCTATACCACCAACTCCGAACTTGGTTTCGATTATCTTCGTGATAACATGTCTCCAGATTTAAGCGGTCGTGTTCTTCGTGGTCTTTATTTCTGCGTCGTCGATGAAGCGGACTCTGTCTTAATCGATGAGTCCAGAACCCCTCTTATTATCTCTGGCGGTTCAAGAACGGCTGCTTCCCAATATCAAGTTGCAGATCGTTTCGTCAAAGCTTTAAAGAAAGACGTCGATTTCACCATCGATATCAAAGAAAAAACTTGCTCTTTGACCGATGAAGGCAATAACAAAGCCGAAAAGATGTTCGGCATTCGTAACCTTTATGATCCTGAATACCAAGATCTTGTTCATAGAATCCACCAAGCCTTAAAAGCCAACTACATCATGGCTCGTGATGTTGAATACATGGTAGACGACAAACACACTATTCAATTAATCGACCAATTCACCGGCCGTATCATGCCGGGTAGAGAATATAACGATGGTCTTCAACAAGCTATTCAAGCCAAAGAAGGCGTGGAAATCAAACAAGAAACCGTCGTTATGGCAACCATCACCTACCAGAATTTCTTCCGTTTATACGAAAAACTCTCTGGCATGACGGGTACTGCAAAAACCGAAGAAGAGGAATTCGAGACGATCTATAACATGAAAGTCATCGTCATTCCTACCAACAAACCAATTCAACGTATTGACGCTCCTGATTACATCTTTGGGACACACAAAGAAAAATTAAACGCCCTCGTTAAAGCGGTTAAAGAAAGACACGAAAAAGGCCAACCAATCTTAATTGGTACAGTCTCTGTCGAATCCAACGAAGAAATTTCTTCCTTATTAACAGCTGCAGGCGTGCCTCATGAAGTCTTGAATGCTAAAAACCAAGCCCGTGAAGCGGAAATCATTTCTCACGCTGGTGAAAAAGGCGCCGTTACCCTTGCTACAAACATGGCAGGACGTGGTACCGATATTAAATTAAGCGATGAGGTTCGTAAACTCGGCGGCTTATGCGTGTTTGGCACCGAACGTCATGAGTCTCGTCGTATCGATAACCAGTTGCGTGGCCGTGCTGGACGTCAGGGAGACCCTGGCTTCACCCGTTTCTTTATTTCTTTTGATGATGAACTTTTAAGAAGATTTGCCCCAGACAATCTTCGTGAACAATTCCAAAAGAATGCAGATGGCGAGCCAATTGAATCTAGACTCTTAACTGGCGCTGTCACCAATGCTCAAAAACAAATCGAAGGAAAGAACTTCGATATCCGTAAGAATTTAAAGGACTACGATGATGTTTTGGCCAAACAAAGAGACATTATTTATAAGAAACGTGATGCTATCTTGATGGCAGAGGACATCGTTGATCTTGTCCACGATTTCTTCAAAACAACAGGCTTATATCTTTGTAAGCAAGCAATTGATAAGAACGCCAACCTTGATATTGTTAATGGCGAAAGCTTAAAACGTCTTGTTGAGCCTCAGTTCTTACCAGAAGGAACCATTTCCGCCGCTTCTTATGATGGTGCGCAAATTGAAGAAGCAGGGGAAGACCTTGGCGAAATTCTATATGCTCGTTATCTTGAAAAACGTAAAACCTGGCCTGCAGAGGATGCCGATAAGATTGAACGTAACATTTCTTTAAGAGTCATTGACCGTAACTGGCAAGGACATATCGATACCATGTCTCATTTACGTGATGGTATCAATCTTAGAAGCTATGCTCAAAAGAACCCTCTTCAAGATTACGTCAACGAAGGTTATGACCTCTTTGCAGAGATGAACGAAAAAGCTGCTGTTGATACAACTTTCAACCTTCTTAACGTTCGTTTAAAGCAAAAAGAACCTGAACCAGAAGAAAAAGTGATCGTAGAAAGCCAGCCTGCTACTACAATCGGGGCTATTAAACCAGAAAAGATTGTCGTTGCTGAACCTGCTTCAAAGAGCGAGGAAAAGCCACAACCTGAACCAGTTAAAGAAAATTTGAATGAAAAAACAGATTCTTCTTTAGCGGATTATCGTCTTACGAAAGCAGACCCTCTTCCACAACCAACTCCAGATATGAGTTTGGAAGATCGCGTGAAACTTGCCGCGAATAATCTTAGACGCGCCAACCGCCAACTCATTGGTGATGAAGCATATGCTAAAGTCATCAAAGACTATAACGATGCGGTTGCCGCTTTAGAAGCAAGCAAAAAATAAAAACAAATTACTAAAGAAAAGGAATATATGAAAGAGCTAGTCGAATTAAAACAAGAAGCCCAAGAAATTGGGAAACTCGTTTCGCAGCTCGGTGGTTCTCTTTGACCTCGAAAAGCTGAAAAACGATATTGCTTCCTATACTGAGGAGCAAAATAAAGAAGGTTTTTGGGATGACCAAAAAAGCGCTCTTGAGGTTGTAAATAAACTCAATGACGCTAAATATAAATACGATACATATAACCAAATCCAAGCGGATTTTGATGGGGTTATTTCGCTTTTGGAAGATCCAGACGCCTCTTCCGAAGAGATGAGAGGACTTATCGAAGACACCGAAACAGAATTAAAAAAGAAAATCCATGAATTAAGAAACGATCTTCTTTTCACTGGTGAATATGACACTTTAAACGCCACCCTTGAAATTCATCCAGGCGCAGGTGGAACAGAAGCTCAAGATTGGGCTGATATGCTTTTTAGAATGTATGGTCGTTGGGCAGAAAAGCATCATTATAAATGGCAAGTTTATTCCTATGAATCTGGAGAAGAGGCTGGTCTTAAGAGTGCGATGGTTAAAATCTCGGGAAAGAATGCTTATGGTCTTCTAAAAGGAGAAAAAGGCGTTCATCGTTTAGTACGTATTTCCCCATTTGACGCTAACGCAAGAAGACACACGTCATTTGCTTCGGTAAACGTCGTGCCAGAATTCGGAAAAGTCGCAGATGTCGTTATTGATCCAAAAGATCTTCGTGTTGATACCTTCCGTTCTGGTGGAGCAGGGGGGCAGAACGTTAACAAGGTTTCTTCCGCTGTCAGAATCACTCATATTCCTACTGGAATTGTGGTCTCTTGTGAAATTGAACGCTCTCAACTTTTTAACAAGCAAACCTGTATGGAAATGCTTGCAGATAAATTGATGCAACGCAAACTAGAAGAAAGAGACGCAAAAATGAAATCCATCGTCGGTGAACAAAAGAACATTGAATGGGGTTCTCAGATCCGTTCTTATGTTTTTTGTCCATACACGATGGTAAAAGATCATCGAACCGATTACCAAACCGCAGATGTTTCTGGGGTTATGGACGGAGATATCGATGGTTTCTTATATGCTTATTTAGAAATGTTATCAAGAGAAGGGAAACAAGGATAAATGTTGGCCAAAGGAAAGAGAATACTTCGCTCCCCAATGTATAAGAAAGTGAAAGATGTATGCCTAGTGTTAATAGGTTGCATCCTTTTTGCTTTTGGAGATGCAGTCTTCCTCAATAAATGGGACATTGTTTCTGGAGGAGTTTCTTCGATTGGTATCATTGTCGACTTTTTTGTTGAACCTCTTTTAGGCTTCGGCATTCGTGATATCGTGGTTGCTATTGTTCAAATTGCTCTTTGGTTTTTAGGCTTATTCTTATTAGGAAAGAAATTTTCTATTAAAACCGCTATAGCGATGATCGCTTATCCTGCCTTCTATGCTTTATTCTATCGTCTTGATGTAGGGACTCATTTAGGATTAGGAGCTCTTTATCCGAATTTGAACGGGGCTTCGTCTTTGCTGAATTACCAATTGCAGGGCTCAGATGTTGCAAACCTTATTATCTGCGCTTTATGCGGAGGAATTTTAGATGGTGTAGCAGTCGCTCTTGCTTTCTTAGGACATGCTTCAACGGGCGGATTCGCAATTCTTTCTAGCATTTTGGCTAAATTCACTTCCATCAAAGAAGATTTATCTAGCTTTTTGATTGATGGGGTTTTGATTTTAGCTGCAACATTAGCTCGACTTAATCAACCAAGCATAGGAATTTGTTGTTTAGGTGGCATTCTTTCCGCTTTGACGTGCTCCATTGCCATTCAATTTGTCTACATTAACGCGGACCGTTTTGTTATTGTCGATGTTATTTCTGATAAATACGAAGAGATTTCTCAATTTGTTTTTGATGAGCTTGACCATTCAGTAACCCTTTTTGACGCTGTCGGAGGCTACACCGGAGAAAAACGAAAACTCGTTCGCATCGTTATCAATAAATCCGAACAAATGGAATTAGAGAATAAGATAGCGGAATTAGATCCTAACGCCTTCATTTCCTTTACAAAAGCCAACTCCATTCATGGTGATGGTTTCTTGCCTCTTCCTAAGAAAAGCAAAGGAAAAAAAGATGAGTGACGCATCCCATCCATTCAAACTTGTTTCACCTTATAAACCAACAGGGGATCAGCCTCATGCTATCGCCGAAGTTTTAAAAGGTGTGGAAGAGGGCAAACAATTTCAAGTCATTAAAGGTGCTACCGGCACAGGGAAAACATTTACAGACGCGAATATCGTTGCAGCCTTAAATCGTCCCACCCTTGTTTTGGTACATAATAAAACTCTTGCCTCTCAACTATACGGTGAGTTTAAGGAACTTTTTCCTGAGAACCGTGTTGAATATTTCGTTTCGAACTTTGATTTTTATCAGCCTGAAGCTTATGTGCCAAAGACGGACACATATATTGCTAAAGACGCCATGATGAATGACGAAATTGAGCAACTTAGAACCAGTGCTGTAAACTCCATCCTTGAAAGAAGAGACACGATTGTTGTGGCCTCTGTTGCCGCCATTTATGGGTTAAGCGATCCAGAAGAATATAGTGGTCTCGTTTTTGAAGTTCGTGAAGGAGAGACTCTAGACCGAAAGAAGTTTTTCGAACGCTTAGTGGATTCTCAATACACACGAAACAATTTTGATTTGAACCCCGGTAATTTCCGTGTGCATGGCGATGTTATTGACATTTGCCCTATGACTCCAAGCGATTATTACATCCGCATTGATTGTTTTGGCGATGATGTTGAAAAAATCTCGGAAATCAATAAGCTTACCGGAGAATTCCATAAATCGTATTTAACTTATCCAATTTATCCTGCCTACGACCACGCTTCAACGAGAGCAAGAATCAACAAAGCATGCGAGAGCATATCAAAAGAACTAGATGAACGTCTCGCTTATTTTAAAAAAGAAGGAAAACTCCTTGAAGCGGAACGCCTTGAAATGAGAACAAGACAAGATATTGAATCCATGCAAGAATTTGGACGTTGCCCGGGTATTGAAAACTATTCTCGCCACATCGATCAAAGAAAATCAGGTGAGAGGCCATTCTGCTTAATGGATTATTTCCCAGAAGACTACCTTCTTTTAGTCGATGAATCCCATGTTACCTTCCCCCAAGTGAGAGGAATGTATTTTGGAGATCGCTCTCGTAAAGAAACCTTGGTGGAATATGGTTTCCGTTTACCAAGCGCTTTAGATAATAGACCTCTTAATTTTGCTGAATTTGAAGCCCTTATGCCAAAGAATGTCATCTGCACATCAGCAACTCCAGGCGACTATGAATTAGGAAAAACCGATGGCGAAGTGGTGGAACAAGTTATCCGTCCAACCGGTCTGCTTGATCCTATTATCGAGGTCCGTAAGCCTCTTGGACAGATTGACGACATGATGCAAGAAATCAAAACAAGAATCGCTAAGAATGAACGTGTGATGATCGTTACTCTTACCATCAAGATGGCAGAGGATCTTACCTCCTATCTAAAAGGTGAAGGCATTAAAGTCACTTATTTACAAAGCGAGACAAAGACCCTCGAAAGAACGGAAATCATTTATCAATTAAGAAAAGGAAAATATGACGTCCTTGTAGGCATTAACCTTCTTCGTGAAGGCCTTGATATTCCAGAGGTCTCCCTTATTTGCATTTTAGACGCGGATAAAGAGGGCTTCCTGCGTTCTAAAACCTCTCTTATCCAGATAACGGGACGTGCGGCTAGAAACGCGAATGGCAAGGTCATCATGTATGCCGATTACATTACGGATTCGATGAGAGGGTGCATCGATGAAACCAATCGTCGAAGAAAAATCCAAGAAACTTATAATGCAGAGCATGGCATTATTCCTAAGACCATCGTGAAAGATATAAGACCTCCATTATCTAATACAGATTCGGAAGAAGAGAATTTCGCTAAGAATGTGAAGAAACATCTTTCTAAGAAAGATAGTGAGACTCAAATTAAGAAGTTAGAGAAAGAAATGAGAGAAGCGGCAAAAGTCTATGACTTTGAGCGCGCAGCTCAAATACGTGACATCATCTTTGAATTAAAAGGAGAATTAGCAAAATGAAAGAGTACAATTATTACTATTTCGATTTTGACGGCACATTGGCCAATTCTTTTCCTTCATTGATCCATCCTTTCCAGGTTGCATTTGCCACAGAAGGCGTCTTTCTTTCAGAAGATGACGTAAATGAATTGATGCATATGGCTTTTGTTCAGATGTGTGACAAACTAGGCATTCACGAAGAGAAAAGGATGCTCCATGTTTATGAAGTAATGACCTTAGAAATGAACAAAGACGAAGAGATTTCTAAGATCTCTATCTTTCCTGATGCAAAAGAAATCCTTTTAAAATTAAAGGGAATGGGCAAAAAGATTGCCATCGTTTCCGGAAATCACACGGATTATATCCATCGTGTAATGGAAATTCATCACTTAAGCGAATGTTTTGATTTTTATGTTGGTGGGAATAGCACCAAAGAAGCAAAACCTCACCCAGAGCCTTTATTGAAAGCAATGGAATTATCTGGCAATCCTGGCAAAAAAGAATGCATCTACATCGGTGATTCTTTGCAAGATGTAGCTTGTGCGGAAAATACAGAGATAGATGGTATACTAATAGATAGAAAAGGAGAATACACTAATTATTCAGGGAAGAAAATTCTCTCTTTAAAGGAACTTTATGACTAACCAAACTTCTATCAATTTACTTTTTTGCCTTGATAAGAAATGCTTTGATGGCCTATTAATCACTTTATTATCTGCGGCTAAAAATACGAAACATCCTTTAAACGTGTTTTTAGCAACAGGAAATTTCAAAACAAAGAAGAAAGATTTCTTTGCCTTTACGAAAGAGCAATTTCTCTTTATTGAAAAAACGATTCAAAAATATAATCCTCAAAGCAAAATCACCCTTGTTGATCTTAGTGATGAAGTCATTTCAATTTTCGGAAAAAGCCCTAATTTCAATGGGAAGTTTTCTCCTTTATCCATGATTCGTCTTCTAGCGGATTATCATCCGGAATTTGGTGATAAACTTCTCTATTTAGACGTGGATTTGGTGGTTACAGGCGATTTATATACCGTCTTCTCTGAATCTCTTGGAGACAAGGATATTGGGATGGTAAAAGATGAAGTGGGTTCCTATTGGTTAGGCAAAAACTACTGCAATTCCGGCGTGCTTTTGATGGATTTAGCTAAATTAAGAGAAAACCATCATTTCGATTTAGTTCGCCATAAAATCAATCACAACCGTTATTTCATGCCGGATCAAACCGCTTTGAACCGTGGAATGAAGAAATATAAGAAAATTCTTTCTCCTCGTTATAATGATCAACATTATCTTCATCCAGACACCATCATTCGTCATTATTGCCAATGGATAAAGATTCATAGCAAAGGAATTGGCAATGTTGCGGAAAAACCGTGGAATATTGAGAAATTCCGTAAAGTGTACGGGAATGACACTCATAAAGACATATTGGATGAATTTCTTCTTCTTAAAGAAGAATTTGAGAAGGAAAATAATCGAAAATGAGTATTTCTATAAGTAATCTCTCATTGCGAAAAGCTCGTTTCTATACTAAAGTTATAGGGCGTTCTTTTTAGGATGCTTGTTAGGTAATTAAAATATGCAGTGGTACGATATTGTCTTCATCATTATTTCCTTGATTGTCATCGTCCTTAGCCTTCTCCAAGGTGGTAAATCGGAAGGTGCTTCCGGTGCTATCACTGGTGGTGGCTTGAACGTTTTTGCCAAAACAAAGGAAAGAGGATCGGAAAAAGTCATCTCTTGGTTAACCTTCGGATTTGCTATTCTTTTCTTATTCTTAGCAATCTTAATCATGTTGGTTGGAGGAAAGAGTTCCTCCTCTGACGCTTCTAGCTCAACGGATTCGGCTGCAGCTGCAATGGCGTTCTTGCCTTACATCTTCTAATAATTGCCCCATATGGGGCTTTTTTAATACTCTAAAAACAAAAAAAACGTCTCATCTAATTTGAGATGAGACGTCTTTCAAATTCAGTGATTATTCAACAATGACTGTTCCATCTTCTTTGATGGTGATTTTGTCGCCACTCTTAACGGCATCAAGGAAATCATCGCCTAATTCATCGATTGCAATTAATCCTGCATCATTCCAAACGTTAGAAAGAATAATGCCAGAAGCGGCCAATGGATCAATATGGTGGGAAAAAAGCCATGCTTTAGGAGCTAAAGAACGAACAGCAATGGTTTGGATGACCATGCCACCAGTTGTTGAACCGATGGTTTCAGGAAGGCAAAGAGCTTTGCCTGTAATGTTCTTTTTATACAGGTCCTTATTATTTTGATCGGAAACGATGATCTTTTTCGATGTGGCTAACAAGGCGCTTGTTTGGCAAGAAGCCAAAGTGTTGAAACCTTGATGGGAAACGATTGCTTCACCGGTCCAATTTTGCGCTTGGATCACGCGACCATGGAATTCTTTCATCTTATTTGACCTCCTTTTGGCCAGTAATCATCTCTAAGACCTCTTGGTCTTTGAAATAACGTGCCTTGGTATATGTTCTTAATTTATTGGAATTGGTCATTAAGACCTTTTTACCAGAGATTGGGTTATCCGCATACATCAATGGGCAAATGTAAGAGACATGTGCTCCTGTGGCTAATAGTTTTTGATATCTCTCTTCTTTTTGGAACTCTTTGATGACAGCAGGGGAAGAAGTTAAAACGGTATCGATAACCAATTTCTTCTTTCCGGATTTCTTTAAGCCATTCACAATGTCGTCTGTCCAATTTTCAAGTTGTTTTAAGGTAAGATGAGGGCAACCGATGAAACAACGGTGAACCTTTGCGTCCATCTTTTTCCACATAATTGGATAAGATTTATAGATTCTTTCTAATTCGGCATCATCAATGACATATTCTTTGACGTTGTCTTTCAAAAGCTTTGTTCCTAACTCCTTTGCTTCAGGGGTGATATTTTCAATATGGTAAAGACCAACCGCACCATTGGAGGCAGTAGCAGCACCAAAGTCCTTCAAATATGCCAATGTATCTTCATCTGGCAAGTCCTTTAAGTATTTGTCTAAACCGACAACATAAGGGACTTCAGCCATGACCTTAATACCGATTGCAGAGCCAAGAATTTGCGCTTCCGGTTTTTTACTTGTTTTGAGGATGATTTTCCAATCAGCCTTTCTTCCTTCATCGGTGATGAAACCGAAATTAGGGGTCTTGCCTAAGATTGCTCCAAACATATCAAGAATACCGGAGTTACGGTTACATCTTGCGCCTAATACGGAGTTAGCAAAGACAACGGCTGAAGATTCACTCCAAGAGAGGATATCGCCTTTCTTAGGCGTGTTTCCCATCTCTTTTAAATAGCAAGTGCAAGAGAAAGCGTCTTCTGGATCTTTTAAACCGATCTTTTGAAGTTGTTCCTCATAAACTTTTTGCTTGTTATACATGAAATTGTTAAAAACAAGTTTCTCAAGAGGGTCACATTTGACATTTTTATAATCCAAAGGTCTTGGATCCATGCTAAATCCGTCTTCGACTTTGCAACCCGCTGCAATAAGTTCATCCATAAGAGGATAAACGCCTTTTAAAAGTCCTAAACCGAAGCTTGTAACAAAATGAGCTTTCTTATGGGTGACAGGGACAAGGCAATCCGCTCCGAAAGCGTCTCCATAACGGACCAAGACTTCCATCATCTTGGCCATTGTTTTGCCTTGTTTACCCGCTAATATATCTTGCTCTTCTTGGTTTAATTTCATTTTCGCTTGATACATATATGCTTTTTCCTTTCTTTATAGTTTCATAACGACATCGTAAGCGCCCCAAATGACACTACGAAGATTTCCGATTTTCTTGCAATCGCCAATAAGATGGATGTGCTTTCCTTCTTTCATTAATGGGGTAGGTTTATATCCGACAGAAAGTATTACGGAATCACATGGAATCTCAATGTCTCCGGCTTTGCTCTTACAAATAATCTTGCCTTCTTGAATCTCTTTAAGAGAGGTTTCTAGATGGACAGGAATTTGATGTAAGGCAAAATAATCTCTTAGGTATTGGGAATTTGCCATACATATACCCGTTTGTTTGATTAAATCATTTTGGAATTCAATGATGATTGGCTTCTTTCCGGATAAGGCTAATTCGTAGCCCACCTCACATCCAGTTAGGCCTCCGCCAATAACGGCTACGGTGTCGCCTACTTTCTTGCCAGAAAGATAATCAACTGCATCCATGGCTTTCTCAATTCCAGGAACAGGAATCTTCTTTGCTTTGCTTCCGGTTGCGATAATGTATTCGTCTGCTTTCAAATCTTTTAGATTCTTTACTTCCGTATTTAAATGGACAGGGATATTTAATTCCTTCATCTGTAATTCATACCAAGCTAATAATTCTCTCAATTTTCCTTTGAAAGATGCGCTTGAGGCAGGAAGGAATACGCCGCCAAGATGATCGCTCTTTTCATAGATTTCTGGTTCTAATCCACGAAGTTTTGCTACACGTGCCGCTTCCATTCCGCCAATGCCACCTCCAATGATGGCGACTTTCTTAGAATGTTTTGCTTTCTTGATGTAGTGGACGGTTGTTTGCATTGTTTCCGCATTTACTGCACAACGTGCCATGTGTAAGGAATCACTTAAGCTTTGATCATTTGACGTCCCTTTGTAGTGGCACATATTGAAACAACCATTATGGCAACAAATACATGGACGGATTTCTTCTGGGTGTCCTTCCTTTAATTTACTTACCCATGCTCCATCGGCTAAGAAAGGTCTAGCAAAACCTAAGGCATCAACTTTTCCTTCTTTTACGGCTTCAGCGCCAGTAAGAGGATCGATACGACCTGCAGCAACTACTGGAATGCTGACAAATTTCTTAATGTGTTCCACATCCGCAAGGTTACAGTTTTCAGGCATGTATATAGGTGGATGAGCCCAATACCACGCATCATATGTTCCGTTATCGCAATTGAGCATATCGTATCCAGCATCCTGGAGATATTTGGCTGCTTTCTCGGATTCTTCCATATCTCTTCCAGCTTCTTTGAAGGTTTCATCAGGTAAGGCACCAGAATTAAAGCCTTTGGTTTTAGAAACAACGGAATAACGTAAGGAAACAGGGAAATCTTCTCCACAAGTTTCTTTGATTGCTTTGACAATTTCAACCGGGAAACGATAACGATTTTCAAAAGAACCGCCGTATTCATCCGTACGCTTATTTACATATTGCAAAGTGAATTGATCTAAAAGATAGCCTTCATGAACTGCGTGAATTTCTACGCCATCAACACCTGCATCCTTTAAAAGTTTTGCTGTTTTGGCAAAAGCCATAACGAATTTATGAATTTCTTTGATGGTCATCTCACGGGATGGGACTTTATCTGACCAACGGTTTGGAGATGGGCTTGAGGAAGCGCAAATCTTATCGAAATTCATAATTGGTTTCGACAAAAGACGCAAGAAACGATTGGTATATAATTTTTCCATCGCAGGGGAAATGGTAAAAGAACGTCCGAATCCCGCTGTTAATTGGATAAACATTTTCGCACCATGTTTATGGATCTCTTCCATAAATGGCTTGAGCTTCTTATACATGCCTTTTTTCTTATAAAGCCATTGTCCCAGCATAGGGTTATAAACAGGCTGAATCCCTGGCAAGATAAGACCGACATCATGTTCTGCTTTATCGAGAAGGAATTTGGCTGCTTCCTTATCAAAATGGTTAACTTCCATCCATCCAAACAAGGATGTGCCGCCCATCGAAGTCATGACAAAACGATTTTTGATCTCAAGGTCACGAATCTTCCATGGCGTAAAAAGAGGGGTTAATTTTTCATCCATATTTTTCTCCTTTAATTCTCCTGCAATTATTATAGTTTTTTCTATAATATCAGTCGATAATTATCAATTTCTTTTCCCTTCTTTAGTGAAATGTTTTTTCTGAAATATTAGAATGGGGATGTAGGTAATTTTATGACAATTAAAGAATATGTTGCTTTTCGTAAAGAAGAATTAAAAAAAGAAATCCAAAGTTTAGATAGGGTGCCTCTCCTTTCTATTATCACGGTAGGAAACGATCCTGCATCGGAAGCCTATGTCCGTGGAAAAAAGAAGGATGCTGCAGAAGTGGGCATCAATGCCATTCAAACCATTTTTGATGAAAATGTTTCCCAAGAAGAACTTCTTTCTACGATTCGTAAACAAAATCTTGATTCGAATATTGATGGGATTATCGTCCAACTACCCTTACCAAAACATATTTCTGTCGAAATGATTAATCAAACCATATCTCCTAAGAAAGACGTGGATGGTTTTACTCTCGGAAGTGCTTTCGATCCTTGTACCCCAAAAGGCATTATTCAGTATCTTACTCACGAAGGCTTTTCTTTTAAGGGGAAAAACGCCGTTGTATTAGGACGTAGTGAAATTGTCGGGAAACCTATGGCTAGAATGTTATTGGAAAGAGATTGTAACGTCGTTCAACTTCATAGCAAGACTTCTAGGGAAGACAAAGAATTCTATTTCGCCCATGCTGATTTAATTGTTTCAGCGGTGGGTAGAATGTTTAGTTGGGATAATACCTATACGTATAAAGCGGATGCTTATCTTGTTGACGTTGGCATCAATCGTGGAGAAGATGGACATCTTCATGGGGATTTCGTTCCAAATTTACCTGTCAAATTACAAACTCCTGTTCCTGGTGGAGTGGGATTATTAACTCGTTTAGCTTTGTTGGAAAATCTTTTGGAGGCATATCGTGATTAATGGCATATCTTGATTTTATCGATGAACTTTCAAGGGGAATTAAAATTGTTTTTGCAATCCTATTAAACCCTCTTTTTGTCATTTATCGATTTATCAAAGACATCCGTGCTAAATCTTGGATATTGCTTTTACTAGATTGCTTGTTTTGCCTGGAATTTTTCTTTGTCTTTTGGTTTTTCAACATTATTTGGATTATCCGTACTGGCAAAGTGTTTACCTTTGGAAGCTGGTTTGGCGTAGATGATCCTTCCTCTTGGGCAAAGACCAATCATATTCAATAAGCAATAAAAAAGAGCTGTTTAACGACATTCATTAATACAGCTCTTCGTTATTTTTAGAAATTAGTCGTTATTTTTTGTTTCGACGATTTCAGTTTCAATGGTATCCTTTGCAGTATTGACCATTGCTTTTGCAACACGAATCTTGTTAATTTCAACGACTGTTAAGATTGCCATCGCAACGCCTGCTAAGACAAGAACAATGCCAAGAATCACAAGGGAAATCATCTTTGTTAAATCTGCATTTCCTGCAAGATAAATAAAGACGACGATGCCTAAGGCAATAAGTGCAGCGCCAAATACGATTTCAATGATAGGCAAATAGAGTTTATAGAGTTTGGAAACGATAAAGCCAACAGCAAATAAAATCAAGCTAGTGCCTGCGACCGTCACCAATGTTCCGATAAAGATGGCTAAGAATTGAGCGATGAAGCTAACCATTTGATCTAAGAGCCCGCCATTATTTGTATAAGAAATGACAAAGGCAATACCGATTGCCAACTCAATCGCGCCACCAACGACTAAGTCATAAGATAATTGAGATTTGATTTTCTCTTTGATGATAGCGTCCGTTACACTTCTTGCAATGACTGGCAAGAAATTAACAACGATCTTAAGAGCCCCACCGAGGATTAAGAAAATACCCCCGATAAATAAGATGACCGAAATGACTTTGTCATAGCTGATATCGCTATTATTTGCAGATGCCTTTGCCGTATAGACAAAGCAAATGATACCTAAGACAAGAATTAATGCCGCTTCTAAAAAATTCCAAATGGACCAAAGAAGGCCGCCTTTTCCAAAATTGATTGATTTTCTTTCCTTCTTTTTAGGAGCTTCTTCTTTATTCTCGTTTTCAGGCATTACTTGGTTTTGTGTTTCGTTTTCCATAGTTGTTTCTCCTTTGAACAAAATAATCATATCCCTTTTCGTTTCGAAAAAGATAGAGACTTTATTGCTCATAGGAAAGATTGGTTAATCTCGTAAAAGAAATCTCTACATCTTCCACCTTCAAATATTTATAAATAGAAGATATTTCTGTGATTTTCCCGTGTATGGTGTAAATGTAGCCATCGTGCCAATATTTAGCTACAACAGTCTCATTATGATAATTCGAAACGATTTCGTTGATCTCTTCTGCTTTGTCGGATGATATTTGGGGGCAAGGGATTTTGTTTCTTTCGTATTCCATTCTCGCTAAATAATCCGCCTGCTGCTCCAAAGATTTATAAGGAGCCCATTTTAACATTCCTCTTTCTCTCATTCTCTATGTCCTCCTATTTGCATATGTCTCTGTCTTATTGTTGAATTCTCTAGTAAAGCAGAGCAACGAAAGATGGCATTTCGACCATATGTCTCGCGTATTTTGTCCATAACATCATCAAAACGTTCTTCTTTCTCTTTTTGAAATACGTCTTCAAATAAAGAAAGCTGAATCTGTTTCTTTTTCGATAATTTTCCAAAAGAAATACTTAACCCATATACCTTTTCGTAAGGAATCTTCTCAAAGAAAGCATGTTGAATACCTTGGAATAGTTCCTTTGTAGAATCCGTTGGGTAGGGGATACTCATTTCCTTGCTATAAGAGCCATTCTCCATATTTGCCCAAACTCTAATTTTCCCAGCAAGATAGTTTTCTTTCCTTAGTCTAATAGCAAGTTCATCTGTCATTTCTCTAAGAAGAAGCACACATTCGTTTGGGAATAATGGCTTTCTAAGAGTCTGCCCGTTAGATAAGGACGGATTGAGGGGAACCACTTTTTCTCGGATATTGGAATCATCTCTTCCATTGGCTAGGTTTTTTAATTGAAGACCCATCACTCCGAACTCCCTTTCAAGAAACTTGGAATTCGCCTTCGCAAGACCTTCAAGGCTATTGATACCGATTCTTGCAAGATGGCTTTTTGTTCCTTCGGCAATAGACCATATTTTATCGATGGGCTTAATCTTCCAAAGCTTGGTAGGCACATCTTCATATGTCCAATGAGCAAGAAACGGCTTCTTTTTCTTGCCTTCATTATCTAAAGCAATCTTTGCAAGGAACATATTTGGACCGATGCCTGCTGTTGCAATCAAACCAAGTCGATTAAATATCTCTTGCTGAATCAATTGGATCATTCGTTCTGGGCTGCCGTACATCTTTATATAAGGGCCAAGATTCAAGAAACTTTCATCTACCGAATAAACGTGCAAATCCTCATAGGAAACGTACTTCAAGAAGATGTTAACGACATAGGAAGAAACTTGCAGGTAATAAGACATCCTTGGTACGGCATAAATCATTCCTGGGATGGTTGGCAAATCTCTTTTTCTACAGACATTGCTTACGCCGTATCTTTCTTTTAGATAAGGGGTTACGGACATAACAATTGAAGATTCTGAACGATAAGGATCACAACAAACCAGAGGCGTTTTAAAGATATCGAGGTGTCTTACGGCACATTCGCATGAGGCGTAGAAACTTTTTAAATCGATGATCCCAATGACTTTTTCCATACGTATATTTAATGCGCTTAAAAAAGGAAAAAAGAGTCTTGATTTTTAAAGGATAGAAACCATCAAAAGAAAAAAGCAAAAATCTTACAATTGAGGGCAAAAACAGGCTAGACGATGTATAGAAGAGAAGCAAAAACATGGAATAATCGAAGGAATAATTTTTGAAGAAAATCGATGAAAAAACATCCTTTGAATTTTCAGAATGGAAACGTTAGAAAAATCCGAAAGAAAAAGCCTTACTTTACAATGCTAGGAAAAAATCTTGTTCTTTGCGTGGAAAAATTATTGGAATTTCTTAATAAGGAATCCTATTTGGATTTCAAAAAAGAAGCTATGAACGGAACTATTTTGAAATTGTAAAAAAGCCTTTGTTTTTCCAAAGATCTTTCCTAACGATTTTCTCGCCTGTTTTTAGAATCATTTATACAAGGATGGATTATGAATATGGATGAGGCAATTCCTCACAAAGTGATTTGATATGTTTGCTCTGGCCTTTCGATTATTGTGGGATTGGCGCCGCTTGTCTTTGGAATCTTGCTTTTATAACGAGATGATGGGCAATGGTTATCTTGACGAGGACGATAGGGATAGTCGGAAATAAAAAAGAGATTTTCATTTCCCTTTGAGAAAATTATAATATGGACTTGCTGGGACATTAGCTCAGATGGGAGAGCGCCTCGTTCGCAACGAGGAGGTCGACGGTTCGATCCCGTTATGTTCCACCAAATTTATTTTCAATGAATTGCCAAACGCATCAGAAACTCGATTCCGTTCCGGAATCGTTTTTTTGATGGTTTTAGAACACATGTATTTGGCAACTGGCTTTCTTCCGTACTGGAGTTGGAAAAATGCAAAAATCAGACGATTTTAGGTTGGAAAAATGCAATTTTTCAACTATAGAAACAATGAAAGATTCCTTGTTATAAATTCTTTGTCACCGACTATACCAACCCTTTATTTTCGAACCATAAAACTGTCAGAGGCATTATTTCAAATGAAGTATCTAATCTAAAACGATTCCATTCTTAAATATAAGATTCAACTCGATAATGATTTCAATACGCAAAGAAAAAGAGACACTGATAGAGCGTCTCTCTTTTAAGACAATCAATATATTTTAACTAATTGGAGTGGCAACGCCATCGATCTTAATAAGAACTGTATAGAGATTACCAAGAACAACGGATACTATGTTGCTCGTAACGGTTGCACCATTGACGGTCACTTTAGCATTACGGTATTCCTCTTCATCGCTAGATGGGAATCGATAAATCGAATGAGTGTCAGCCGAAGAATAGAGCCTATAATCAATGACACAGCGCTCTACGTACTCCGTCATAAATTTGCTGAATTTGCTAGGGACCTTGTAATCTATTTCCATCATGGTAATTACAAAGGAACGATCAGAGAGTATTTTTGGACTTGCATAATATTTTTTTCTTAACGTGGAGAACATTTCTTCGTCACTCACAGGTTTTTTCATTTCCTTGTCATAGAAAAGTTCTAATCCGTTTGGTGCAGCAATTTCGTTAACGGCATGGTTAATATCTAAACGGAATGCGCCTTCCCAAAGATAGCCGCCTTCGAATTCGAGGTCGATTGCTCCTTGAGCGTAACCGCTAGGGGTAGGCTTCGTTTCAAAAGTGGTGGATTCATATAACGCTTTATCGAAAGAATAGGTAAATGAATAAACCATATTTTCTTTGCTTTCTTTGTTTCTCTTCTCGTTTAGATGCTCTGATTTGGTATAAGAAACAACGCCCAAACTAAGAAAAGTGTTTTTGTCGAAAGTGAAGGTATAAGCGCCAGCAGATTCACTGCCGATTTCCCCATAGTCGAAATCTTGTAAGAATGATTTGCCTTTTAAGGAAAGGATGTAGAGATCATCTTTAGTGGAAATATCCGCACTGAATTTCAGATTCATGTCTTCATCCATTTCAAGCATAGATGGTAAATATTCATATAATTCAGCAAAGGTGTCCATTTTTGAAAGAATTTGGCTTAGCGAATTCACGTCGCCTTTGAAGGAACTACCAAAGAGGTCCCATGGGTTAGTTCCTGTAGAGGAAACGGCGTATTCTTTATCTACGTTTGTCGCGGTTACGTCAGTTCCACTAAATTCATAAAGAACAAAATCGTCTTCATCGACTTCAACCTTGCTTTTTTCTTCATTGGCGGTTACCCATTTTGAGGTTGTAGGATCAAAAGCCTCTGCTTTAGAAACGTGAACTGTTTTTCCGCTTGTTGGATCCGTGGAAAAAGTCTCATTGGCTTTGAGTGAATCTTCTCCTTCTTGGCTTTCCATCGTCACATTAGCGGTTAATGCCCCATCATATTGTAAGGAGTTCATTAACGACGTCTTCATGATTTTCCATGCGGTTTCTTGTTCTTCATGTTCTATATAACCGCAAGTGGTGCAGGCTTGGAGCCCTTCGCTGTTTTTCGAATAGGTGTGGGCCTCAAAGTCAAAGCGAATGTCGCTTTCGCAACTACAAGGATGATAATGCCCAGATTCATCTTTGGCGTAATCTGAAACGGGAGCGTGTGTGTGGATATTTGAAAGGGTTGAGGACTCTTCATTGCCACAGGAAATAGTTAGCAAAGGCAATAGAAGAAGAAAAACTGTCTTTGTTGAAATTTTCATAATATTTCTCCTTAGCTTAATGCTAAACAAAAAATATTTAATTGTAAAATACGGATTTCAAACCATCTAAACTACCGAAATTTTCAATTTAAAGGGAACAGAAGAATTTGAAATAGGATTTTGGAAATGGTTTTATGAAGAAAAATGAGAAGATAACGAAACTTTTTGCAAATAATAATTGACATATTTTGAGGTCTTGATAACTTTGTTTGCGTATCAAAAGGAGATATTATTCATATGAAAATACAAAAATTTGTTCCGATTCTTTTAGCAAGTGCATTACTTGCTTCTTGCAAAACTCCTACTCCAGTTGTCTCAAGTTCCGTTCCTAGTAACGAACAACCTGCATCCTCTGTTTTGCCAAGCGAAGAAAGCACAACTCCAGTTTCTTCCGAAGAAGCTTCCGCTTCCTCCGAAGAGACGTCTGTTTCTTCTGAGGCATCCTCCTCTTCCGAAGCAACTACTCCATCCTCCTCTTCCGAAGAACCAGTTACTCCACCAGCATCTTCCTCCGAAGAGCCAACGCCTGCCGTTGTTTCATCCTGGGAACAAATCACTGAGGGTGCAAAAGGTCAGATTAACGAATTCTTCCAATATTTCGATCCAGAAAGTGAAGCACACAAACCAGACGATTATTTACCTGTCTTACCTGTAGCTACAAGCGTGGAATGGACTTATGATGGGTCTTATAATCCAGGAAGAGGCGTTAGCGTTGGCCTTATCGCTCTTACCGGATCTGATGCAAATGAAAATAAGGCTTTAATTGCACAATATAATCAAAGCATCCTAGCAAAAGGTTGGAAAAAAGCCACCGATGAGGAATTGACTAATTATAGCGATGCCTATTGCCCTATCTACGGAAAGAACGTTTATAATTTTGATGATCCACAGCCTCCGGCGCCTTATTGCTTGCGGAAATCATTCCTTGCGCTGATGCAGAGGGCGATGGCATGAACACATTTGACCCAGTAGATGCCAATGGAAATACCGTGACTACCGGTATTCTCTTTGTTATCCAAGTTTACGAAACATTATAAGAAAGTGGGTGGAATGCATATGAAGAAATACTTTCTACCTTTTCTTTCTTTGCTTTTAATTCTACCTTCTTGCAATAATTCAGACGTTACTTCATCCCTTCTTTCCTCGGAAAAACCTTCTTCTTCCGAGGTGGGAGGGGGTTCTTCGTCTTTACCCTCTTCTAGCAAAGAAGAATTTGTTCCATTGGAATTAAATGCCAAGAATATGATCTCCTCTTTAAAAGAGATTGTTTCCAGCAATAATTTTACTTTTGCGAATAACTATATTTTGAATTACCCTTCAAGTAGGGTCTTTTTCACAGAGAAATATCTTTTCTATTCGGATTATAAAGCTGGATATTTAACCCTTAAGAGCTTTGATACGGAATTCACTAATTCGGAAGAGTTGGTTTATCTCTACCAGGTGAACGCTGGAACGGTAAGCCTTATGTATCCTGTAACCGATGGAAACATTTTTAGCACGCCAAAACCATACACGTCCCTCGTATCTTTTAACTACATGCTCGATTTAGACCTCTCTTCGCTTCAAGAAAATGAGTTCGAATTGAAGAACGGTTACCTCTATACCAAGAATAAGGCTTTAGTTAGAGCACTTGCTTCTATGGCAGGATATTCTGCAGATACTTATAAGGATGTTTTCTATAAAGCAAAGCTAAAATTTGATAAGAATAACAATGTAGAATTCATTCTTCAAATGTTTAACGATGCTTATGAAATCGTTGACGTTACCAGCACACGTGCATGTTTTCAAAATGTCGGTGACACTCATTATGCGCCAGTAGAAACATATTTAGCTGAGAATTATGAAATGAATATGCCCTCTTTGAGCCTAGAAGAAGCAGCCCCTTTGCTTTTCCTAGATGAGAAAGATGTCATTTCCTTAAATAACGAATCCTATGTCAAAATCACAGGAGGAGAAGAAGGAATTGTCGCCAAAGAAGAAATCAATCGTTCTCAAAACGAATATGAACACACGTCAATTGATGTTTTAACTTCCAGAAGGTTAACGAATCTTGTTCGTAATAACGAGGATGGAATTCCTTCTTATATTGGTTTAGATGGCGAAAACAAACTTTCAGAAGAGCGTTTTTCGAAATACTACACCTGGGATTATTCCTATCCTTCTCCAATGGAATTCCTCACAAAACAATTAAAGGCCTTCCGTAAGATTGGAGAGAACCAGTACCGTTATTACGGCTATAACCAGTCTTCTTTCTTCCGTAGTTTATGTAATTTTAATGGGCAAAACGGAATTCAATGGATTGACCTTTTCCTTGTTAACAAACAAATTGACCATGTAGTTTTTACTTATAGACTCGGCCAAGATGAATACGAAAACGGTGATACTTTCACTTATCAAACGACAATTACTTGCCAATTGGTAAAAGATCGTAGCATCACAAATCCAACCCCTTATGAAGCAAAGACGGAAAACGCTATTTTAGCTAAGGCTTTTGAGAAATTTAACGGAACAGAGAAATTTCAAGTCACTGCCGTTAATGATAAGAGCAGCTATTCTAGATTTATAACCACTTACGATTTAAAGAGCTTTGTGAAAGAAAGAGATTACTACACAGGTGGAGGAGCAAAAACCTTTATCGATGGTTATAAAAAACTTGATGGTTCTTCTTACCAACGTTTCCTCGTTGGAACGGATAGCGTGATCAAAACCAACGGCTCTGTCACTCAAGGAGAACTTTCCTCCTTAATTTCCTTTGGGTTATCGCCAAACATCTTTGCTAAAACGGGCGAAAATGAATATATGTTTGACTCCTATATCTTAAAAGGAGCAAAAGATAAGATGATCCTTGGAAGTGATGAGAAATACTTCCTGCCTTCTACTTTTAAATTAACCGTCGATCCAGCAAAAGAAGAAGTGGTTTCCGCCTATTATGAATATAGCGATGGCATTAGCCAATCTGGCTCAGAAACCCTTTCGTTCTTATATGGTGAAGATGTTAAACTGGAATCTTCTTTAGAAGAAAAAATGACTAATTTACCTACATGGGTCGAGCCAAAAACATGGAAAGACGAAGATTCAAAGATTTACTCCTACCTTCAAAAATATTTTGGCGATGAAGCAGATAATGTCCCCTATGTCTACGATGGAGATGTCTATAGCCAATGGTTTGCCTCTGATTCTACTTTGGAGTTAGAGATTTATTCCAATACCCAAACGGCGGATGCTGCATCTTTCTTCCAAAAATACAGAGAGAAATTGCTTGCTAGTGGTTTTGAAACAACGACATTAACCAGCATGCCTGGGGCGACAATCTACGTAAAAGGGAATGTTTCCATTCGTCTTGCTAGCGTCTTGGTTGGTGGCATCTATCTTTGGAAAACAGGAGAGGCGAAATAACGCTTCTCCTTTTCCTTAATTTAAATTAAACGTGCAATCTTTAGAAAAGTTGCTAATATCCTTTACGTATAGGAGTTATTTATGTCTAACGAAATTCGAATTCAAGATGATTTATATCATGCTGTAAATGGCGAATGGTTAAAAAACGCCGTAATTCCTGATGATAGACCTACCACAGGAGGTTTTGCGAAGCTTGATGAAGAGGTGGAAAAACTTCTTCGTGATGATTTTGCTTCCTTCGCAAAAGGAGAGAAGGAGATCCCTCTTCCAGAACTAAAAGAAGCGGTCAAACTTTATAACAAAGTCCTTGATGTGAAACGCAGGGATGAAGAAGGAGTGAAGCCTATTCTCCCTTATTTAAAGGAAATTGAAGACATAAAAGATGTTGCGGATTTAAACAAAAAGGCTAAATCCCTTATTCTTGATGGCGTTGATCTTCCTTTTTCTTTTGGTGTCGATCCAAATATGAAAAACACAGAGAAGAACGCTTTCATCTTAACTGGTCCAAGCATCATTCTTCCTGACACCACTTACTATGCAGAAGATAATGCAGCAGGTAAGCAACTCTTAGAAGTTTTTAAGAACATGGCGATGGCCATTCTCGCAAAAACTCCATTAAGCAAAGAAGAGCAAGAAAAATACATCGAAGATACGCTCGCTTTCGATGCGCTTATTGCCAAACAAGTTAAAAGCCAACTTGAATGGGCGGATTATGTTGCTAACTACAATCCAATGAGCACAAAAGAAGTGGCGTCTCTTCTTGAACCATTTGATTTCCTTCATCTTTTAAAGGACTTCTATGGTGAAGATATCCCTCAGGAAGTGATTGTCTATGATCCTAAAGCCATTCGTAATTTCCGTGAATACTTTAATGAAGAGACTTTCCCTCTCTATAAACATTGGGCTTATGTGAATTATCTTATTGCAGGGGCAAAGAATCTTTCCATTGAGCTTCATAGTTTAAGCACCACCTACCGTAGAAGCTTATATGGTATTGCTAAAGATCCAATTCTCGAGAAACAAGCTTATCAATTGGTTGGCAGAGTTTTCTCCGAGCCAATTGGCGTTTACTATGGCAGAACCTATTTTGGTGAAGAAGCCAAGAAAGATGTTGTCTCATTGGTGAAACGTATCATTGAAGCCTACAAAGGCCGCATGAAAAAGAACACCTTCCTTCAAGAAGAAACCAAAGAGAAAGCTATTTTAAAATTGGATACCATTGCCATTAAAATGGGCTATCCAGATAAGATTGACGAATTCTATTCTTGCTTAAAAGTTGAAGATGAGGACCCTCTCTTCGTTACTCTTTTGAAACTTTCTTCCAAGAGTATTCTTCATTCCTTAGAAAAACTTAATAAACCAGTAGATCGTTCCGAGTGGGGTATGCCAGGACACATGGTTAACGCTTGCTATAACCCATTCTCTAACGACATTACCTTCCCAGCCGCCATCCTTCAAAAACCATTCTATAGTTTAAAACAATCCGAATCTGAAAATCTTGGTGGCATTGGAGCGGTTATCGGACATGAAATTTCTCACGCTTTCGATAACAATGGCGCTTCCTTTGATGAAAAAGGCAACCTAGCTAACTGGTGGAAAGAGGAAGACTATAAAGCCTTCAAAGAACTTACCAAAAAGATGATCGAAGAATTTGATGGCATCGATTTCTATGGTGGCAAAGTAAATGGTGAACTTATCGTTTCTGAAAATATTGCGGATAACGGTGGGATGGGTGTCACTATTAGCATTATGCATGAACTTAAAGATGCTTCTTTCCAAGACTATTTCCGTAATTGGGCAAAGGTGTGGTGCATGAAAGCCAAACCTCAATACATCCAGCTTTTACTCACAAATGATGTTCATGCTCCAGCAGAACTTCGTGCCAACATGCAACCTCGTAACTTTGAAGAGTGGTATGAAGCCTTCCATGTTACAGAAAAAGATGGCATGTATCTTGCTCCAGAGAAACGCGTTCGTATTTGGTAATTATTCTAAATTAAACGAATAGAAATCTAGCCTTCCCTTTCCTTCAAAATGGAAATAGAGGGCTTTTTTCTTTTCTTGAGAGCTGAAAGATATACAGATGTTTTTCTTTTCTTTCGTGTTCACATCCACACTATATAAATCCTTCCCTTTTTCTTCAAAACGAATAGAGATTTTTCCTTTAAATTTCCCTTTCAAATTCAAAAAGACGCGAGACGTGTGTGATAAATCAAAATATTTATAGCCAATTAACGCACCATCTCTTATGTTTTGAACGTATTGAGGATTCCTATCTTCATCTTTTCCATCTTGGTGAATACGGAGTCTCCTCTTTTGAAAAGGAAGAGCGAAGAAAGGATAGAAAACGTTCTTTCTTTTTCCTTTGTAGTAACAGCAAATCGATGCGGGATAGGATCCCTTTCCTATTAGAGGCCCTCCATTTAATCCACAAGAAGTAATTTCAACTTGAGCAATGTTGCCTTCTTTATCTATGTGAATTTCTTCTGCACAATCTTGACGGTCGGTATTCGTATAATTCGTATGACGGTGATAAAAAATATAAAACTTATCTTTAATGGAAACGATGCTTCCATGATTGTTGCCGATTGGAGTGACAGCTTCGTCTCTCTTTCTTCCATCTAGTCCTACATCCCCATTTGAAATAATCACCCCTCTATATTGAAATGGGCCCATAGGAGAAGAAGAGGTCATATAACAAAGTTCATCTCCATTCAAAGAAGAATAAATGAAATAATACGTTCCGTTTATTTTTCTTAGGGAACTTGCTTCAAAGAAAGAATGCTCCTTACTGGCTCCATTCAAATTAATTTTGTCATTTGCTTTGGAAAATAGCTTAATGGGTCCCTTCTTTATGGTGAGCATGTCATCTTCTAGTTCCATAGCAAAGCCGCCCATCGGTTTTAATCCGTGTTGAATTTGAGGGAAAAAAGAAATGGCACCGAATCCCGAATAAAGATAAATCCCCCCATCATCATCTATAAATATGGCTGGGTCGAATTGGAAGGCGTCTCCTTTTCTCCTCCCTAGCGTTTCCCCGTTTGAATGCCTAACGTCCCCTAAATAACGGAATGGGCCGTTTGGTTTATTAGATACAGCAACGCCAATCGTTCCCTCCCACGCTAAAGAATAATAAAGATAAAACTTGCCATCTTTGCCTTGCGTTATGTCTGGTGCATATAGGTCTTTTTTCCCGTTTCGATTATGGGGGTCTTCTCTTTTATTAAAAATCTCTCCCTCAAAACGCCAATCGCTTAGATCATCGATGGGAGCGGAATAGGTAACATAGTTGTTATGGCAAAAAGGAAACGCCCCATAACGGTCATGCGAACCATACACATATAGACGATCACCAAAAACGTGAGGCTCACAATCTGGCGTATATTCGTATAACGGAAGATAAGGATTTAAGGCTTGCCCTTTCATGCACGAAATTTTACTTTAAACCACCCCATTTTTCCAATGGAACTATACCAGATGTGAATTCTTAAACTAAATTCCGGTTTTTCTCAAAATCCTGCTTTTAGCCTGAGAATAGTATAGTTTTTATGTCCTGTTGGCCAAAAAAAGAGGTTTTAATATGTCACATTTAAAAGAAGCAGACAGGAGGAAAATTTACTCGATGCTCGCCCATGGAAACAAATGCTGCGAGATTGCCGAGGCAGTTGGATGCGACCCGACAGCAATCGCCAAGGAAATCAAGAGAAACCGAATCGTTTCCAAGGATGCTTCCAAGGGGCAAAGCAAGATTCTATGCAAAAAGCTCGACAAATGGCCTTACGTATGCGGCACCTGCAAGCACAAGTACACGGACTGTTGCTTCCTACAGCTGAAATATGATCCCATGCTCGCCCAAAAGAAATACGAGGCGAAGCTCCACAACTCAAGGAAAGGCATCAACTTGACGAAGGAAGAATACGATCGCCTGGTTTCGACAATCAAGGAGGGGCTGGCAATCAAAAGGTCGGTCTATGCCTCCGTGATAGCGAGCAAGGTAGATATATCGCTGCCAACTGTATACCGCTACATATCCGAGAAGAGGGTGCCCATCTCCAAAATGGATCTGCCATATGCCGTAACATACAAAAAGAGGAAGGCAAAATCAAAAGAGTACGACTACTCCGACAGCAAGATAGACAGGAGCAGCCGTACCTATTTGGACTATCTTCCCTATATGAAGAGCCATATCAACGAAATCACGGTTCAGATGGATTTCCTCGGCTCGATAAAGTCCGACAGCAAATCTATTCTAGTCCTAATCCTCCCGCATATACACTTCATTCTCCTGTTCATAATCGAGAAGAAGAATTCGACCAAGGTGGTGGGCGCGTTCGAGGATTTGGAGAAATCGCTTGGCTATGAAAAGTTTCGCGAAACCTTTCCATCGATCCTGACCGACAGGGACCCAAGCTTCTCGGACATCCGGGGAATCGAGTTCTCTGCCGAGACGGGCGCGCAGAGGACCAACTTGTTTTTCTGCGACGCTTACAAGAGCAACCAGAAGGCATCGGTCGAGAACATCAACAAGCAGATCAGGAAGTTCTTCCCAAAGGGCAAAACGGTCGACTGCTATACGCAGGAGCAGGTCGCCATGGTGGCCAAAGCCATGAACGAGGCGCCGCTGCGTTCGTTGGACGGCTATACGCCAAAGGAAGCGTTTGCCACGTTGTTTGGTTTAGAGGCTTACACTAAATTATTCGGTGAATAAAGGATTTGCTTGGCCAGCAGGATAACCGGAATTTAGTTTAAGAATTCACGTGGAACTATACCAGAAACGTGTTTCAACTGATTTTCGAAGTCGTCATAAATTTCATTGAATTCAATGTCGTAATCGTGGCCGTAGTATCTTCTTAGCTCTCCTTCTTTTGCTAGGAGGGCACATGGATGAAGCCCATCGAATCTAGTGACGCTGCAAAACACATATTTATACCCCTGCTTCAAATAATAATGCCGCCATCTATCTTTAATAAGGGGAGAAGTCTCAACATATCCTATAACCATGGCCATCAAGTCGTAGTCATCGTTAAACCTGTTTTTATTAAGACGTTCGGGTCTGCCGTTATTACATAACAACCACACTTTATCTTTTATTTTAAATTTATTCATGATTTTCCTCATCTCTGAATATCTATCATTGTGATTATACCGTTATTTGTTTCCACCTAATTGCTTTTGACACATATTGTTCATATCGAAGGGGAATCGTTATGAACGACATGGGCAGCAACTACGTCGAATCGATAATCAAAAAAGCCTTGGACGGCAGCATGACCACCAAGCACGCCGCAAGGAAGCCTGGATCTAAGCGTCCTTGGAGGCGTCCCCTAACCAAAAACAGGAATAATAGGTGGAAACAATTAACCCAATAATGACACTCAGCACCAAAGAGAAAAGAAGTCAATGAACAGGGTTGTCGTTATTGCGAATTGGAGAAACACACAAATTTGGTATTTGAGACAATTATTTAAACGGAAAGGCCCATCTTTTATTTAAGCCAAAAAATGAAAATACAATACTTGATTTTTTTAAGCAAAAATGCTTCCTAAAAACGCTTTGTCAGTTTCTCGTTTTATCGAAATCGCGAAAGGCTACAAGGAGTCAAATGAAATTGATACCTAAAATGTTTTTTAAAACGCTAAAATATTAAAAAACATAGATTTTATCGATGTTTTTTGACATTCTTTATACACTGTATAGCATGAAGGTGCATTCTTCTTGAATTCCCTCTAAGACAAACTAAAATAATCACGCTCGAAGGAAACAAAAGCCTATAGTTTCTTTTTTGTCACACGAGGTATTTTATGAAAACATTTTATGACGAATCCCTAGACGGAAATATGGAAACAGAAGAAACAAAAATCTGCGTTATGAAACGTTCTGGAGAACGTGTTCCTTTCGATCGCCAAAAAATCGTTAATGCCATCAATGGCGCTAATGATGAAGAAGGTATTCCTTCCGAACGTCTCTCTCCTGAAGAGATTGCTAATATTGCCCTTGGCATTCAAAAAGATGCTGTCAATGCAGGCCGTGATCTTTCCGTTGAAGAAATTCAAGATAAGGTAGAAGACGCTTTGATGGGCTCTGGCAAATTCAAGGTTGCTAGACTTTACATCACCTATCGCTATAAGCACGCGGAAAATCGCAAAATGAGCGATATCGATCAAAAAATTGCTGGCGTTGTCGAAAGAGATAACGAAGAAGTTAAGCAAGAAAACTCTAATAAGAATCCAACCATTCTTTCTGTTCAAAGAGACTACATGGCTGGTGAGTGGAGCCGTTACTATACCAACAAATACATTCTTCCAGATGATATTGTGGAAGCCCATAAAGAAGGCATTATCCATTTCCATGACTCTGATTATTTTGCTCAACACATGCACAATTGCTGCTTGGTTGATTTAAAGGACATGCTTGAGAACGGAACCTGCATTTCTGGAACTCGTATTGATAAACCACATTCTTTTGCTACCGCTTGTACGGTCGCTTCTCAGATTGTTGCTCAAGTCGCTAGCAGCCAATATGGTGGACAAACCATTTCCATGTCTCATCTTGCTCCGTTTGTTGATCTCTCTCGTAAGAGAATCGCCAAACGTTTAAGAAGCGAATTCGAATCTACCGGCATTGAAACAACGGAAGATAAATTCAAAGATTTAGTTGAACAAGAAGTTCGTAAAGAAGTGGAAGGTGGCTGCCAAACCATTCAGTATCAGCTTATCACCCTTCAATCCACCAATGGACAAGCTCCATTCGTTACCGTTTTCTTATATTTACATGAACTCCCAGAAGGACAAGCAAGAGATGACTTAGCCTTAATTACGGAAGTGATGCTTAAACAACGTATCCTTGGCGTTAAAGATCGTACAGGCGCTTATATTACTCCAGCCTTCCCTAAACTCATCTACGTTTTGCAAGATGACAATATTGAAGAAGGTGGCAAGTATTATTACTTAACCAAATTAGCCGCAGAGTGTACGGCAAAACGTATGGTTCCTGACTACATCTCCGAAAAGATCATGAAAGAACTTAAAGGAGACGTCTATCCTTGCATGGGTTGCCGCTCTTTCTTAACTCCTGATCGTTTCACTCCAGCTGGGTTAGGAAATTTAAGTGATGCTCTTGACTATGTTCCTGGCCAGCATCGTTATTATGGCCGTTTTAACCAAGGGGTTGTCACAATCAATCTTGTGGATGCCGCTTGTTCTTCTGGCAAAGATGAAGCGCGTTTCTGGCAAATCATGAACCAACGCTTGGAACTTTGTCACCGCGCTCTTCAAATTCGTCATAATAGGCTCCTTGGAACTCCTAGTGATGTCGCGCCAATTCTTTGGCAAGATGGCGCCCTTGCTCGTTTAAAGCCAGGAGAAACCATTGATAAACTCCTTTATGATGGATATTCCACCATTTCCCTTGGATATGCTGGTTTAGCCGAAGCGGTTTATTACATGAAGGGCGTATCTCATACTTCCCCAGACGGAGAACAATTTGGCTTACGCATCATGCAACTTCTTAACGATAAATGCAATGAATGGAAGAAAATTGAAAATATCGACTATTCTGTTTATGGCACTCCGCTTGAAAGCACGACCTATAAATTCTCGAAATGCTTACAAAAACGTTTTGGCATCATTCCAGGCGTTACCGATCATAACTACATCACCAATAGCTATCACATTAATGTTCGTGAAAGCATTAACGCTTTCGATAAGCTCACAAAAGAAGCGAAATTCCAACGTCTATCTCCAGGTGGAGCCGTTTCCTATGTCGAAGTTCCAAATATGCAAGATAACATCCCTGCCGTTCTTGCGATTATGAAACATATGTATAACACCATTCTTTACGCAGAATTGAACACGAAGAGTGATTATTGCGATGTCTGTGGATATGATGGTGAAATCAAAATCGTTCGTGATGAAACAGGCAAACTCGTATGGGAATGCCCTAAATGCGGGAATCGTGATCAAAACAAGATGCACGTTGCAAGAAGAACCTGTGGTTACATTGGCACCCAATATTGGAACCAAGGCAGAACCCAAGAGATTCAGGACCGTGTCCTTCACCTTTCTTGTCCGACATGCGATGAAGAAAAAGAAAAACACGAACATCAATAATTCAAATCCCTCATAATGAGGGATTTTCTTACTAGAGGGTGAATTTACCGTTCAAGTGCAACGTTTCTAGGCAAAAATAAAAACTCATAT
>ERZ1026780.44-NODE-44-length-99663-cov-9.764075_pt1 | contig 99663 bp, 96 predicted proteins | sample MGYA00380126_ERZ1026780 | MGnify/ENA primary metagenome ERZ1026780 (study PRJEB33269, sample SAMEA4719762) | human gut metagenome | biome: human-associated habitat; feature: organic feature; material: feces | place: Cameroon | collected 2013-10 ... | reverse complement strand
GAAACGGAAAAGGGATATGCGACTCGCAGATTACACAAAATTCTTGCAACTCTCGAATTATACAAAATACATATGGCAAAAAGAGATGAAATCATTATTAAAAACAAAAAGAGTATCCGTAGAAAACCGGCCGATGGTTTATGAAACAAGTCAACAAAAAACACCGTCCTTAGGGCTCTTTTAAAGAACCTTCAAGCGGTGTTTTACTTTTTCTATTAACGGTTCAAAGACCAATCTTTGTTTTTGGTAATTAAATATCCACCCACAAAGAGAAGTCCTAGGGAGATGACGTAGAAGAGTGTTTCAAACATCTTAGCAAGACTAAAGGAGCCACCATTCACAAGAGAGATAATCAAAACGATGATGTAGGAAAGAGTCACGAAGAAGGCATAGATTACATTCGAAAAAGCAAAAACCATGCCAATAAGTTTATTCCTTATAAATAAGAAGACGAAGCCGCAGACAATAATAAGAAGATAGAACATCGAGGCGATGCCGGAAATGACGGCATTTGCTTCGGGGCTTCCAAAGTTCATCGAATAGGCTCCAACCACAATAAGAACAAGGAGAGACGGAGCGATGGACTTTGCCGTTCCTTCACAATTCTTCCCTTCAAAAAGGAAGAAGAAATAAAAGCCGATAAGAAGAATGAGAACGAAGATTTCGACGATAAACTTCATCAAAGAAGAAAGGTCGTTTCCAATCGAAGGAACGCCTTGAGAAAGCAAATAGTAGACAAGAAGCGTTATTCCCGAAATGAGGAATAAAGCGTGTGCCACCGAAATTTTAGATTGAGTTGTTTGTGCCATAATTATGAGCCCCTTTATTTATAGAACCGCCGTCTCCAAACGTTTTAAGACACGTTCTTTTCCGAGGATATCGATAACCTCATGGAGGTTTGGCGATTGTTTCGAACCCGTTAACGCAATACGAAGGATTTCCGCAGCATCGCTGACGTTTCCTTTGAAGGCGTCGGGGTTCGCTTTAAATTCTTTGTTCGACAAGGCAAAGCCGTTTTTTTTGGCGACTTCCTTCACACTCCCCCACCACGTTGGTTCGTCAACATCGAAGAGCATCTCTTTTCCGAGCGCGGCTAAGAAGGACTTTAAGAATTCTTTGTCATATTTCTCATTGAAAGGAAGAGGATTTGCAGTTATTTTTGCAAAATTTTCATCGAAGAAGAAAGCGCTCATCGGTTCGATATCGCTATATTTGCAATAGTCTTTGCGAGGATTTGGACGGTCTTTTTCGATATTGAGAATCTTTGCAAAATAGACTGGATCTCTTTCGATTTTGGCAGCGAATTCAGGTTGGTATTCCTTAGCCCAATTTAGAACCTTTGGAAGAAGGGTATCCGCTTTTTCGCTAGCGATTGTTTCTTTGGAGAAATAGTTGAGCTTATCTTCATCGAACAAAGCGCCATCGAGCGACATCTTCTCAAAGGTGAACTTGAAGTTCTCAACATCAAGGCTCTTGTTTTCGATCGTCCATTCTTCAAAGTTGCTATTGGCAATGGACATAAGATAAACGAGAAGACCTTTTTGCGGATAACCCGCTTTCAAGAAATAAGAAACGGCCGCTTCGGGATCCTTACGTTTCGACAGTTTTCGTTTATTGCCGTGGTCAAGCTTCATGATGACTGGCAAATGGGCATAGGTTGGATGTTCCCAACCGAGAGCTTTAAAAAGTTCAAGATGCACTGGCGTCGAAGGAATCCATTCTTCGCCACGGGTCACCGTCGTTGTGCGCATGAAGTGATCATCAACAACGTGAGCAAAGTGATAGGTTGGAAGACCATCGGACTTATAGATAACAACGTCGACATCGTTATCTTGTAACTCGATCTTGCCACGTATCGCATCGACAAAAGAAGTCTTTTTATCGTGATCACCATGGGATTTGAAACGAATGACCCAAGGCGTTCCTTCGTCAAGCTTCTTCATTTGTTCGTCAACTGTCAAATTGCGGTCGCGAGCGTACTTTCCATAATATCCAGGAAGAATCTTGTTGGCTTCTTGGAAAGCGCGGATCTTCACTAAATCCTCGCTCGAGCAGAAGTCTGGATAAGCCTTCCCTCCCATAAGGAGTTTCTTAATGACGACTTTATAGATGTCGGCACGCTTGCTTTGTTGATAAGGCCCATAAGTGCCTTTATCGCCATCCGGGAAATATCCTTCGTCAGCAACAATGCCAAACTTCGCAAGTTGAACAATAAGGTCATCAGCCGCGCCCGCAATGGTTCTTTTGGTATCGGTATCTTCCAAACGGAACATATAGACACCATTGGATTGCTTGGCAAGGCGATAAGCTAAATAAGCTGTAAAGAGGGAACCTGTATGAAGGAAGCCAGTCGGAGATGGCGCAAAACGCGTCACTTCGGCGCCTTCTGGAAGATTCCTTAAAGGGAAACGTTTCTCTAAATCCTCAACAGTCTCTGTCACTTCCGGGAAGAGGCGGTTTGCTAAATCGATGGTAGTCGCCATAAAAATCTCCTTCACTAGACGCCTCAAATTATATCGATGAGCATTTTATAAATCCATTAGAAGGAACGTTTTCTTCTTTGAAGAACCGCTTCCATCTTTATCTCTCTCAATAAAGGGCAGCCAAAGGATTTGGAAATAAAGGTCAAGAGAAAGCAAGAATAAAAAAATAATTCTTCAAAACGTCGGATTTATTTCCTTCATTTCGTCGGTTCATTATTATTCAAACTGTCGGATCTAAATGCTTCAAAACGTCGGTTTTTCTATTTACATCAACTTTTTGCATTGCTTTAATATGTACAAAAGAGAGGTGTAAGAATGGCTTTCGAATACAAAAGACGATTAGCGGAAAAGACTCTAAGCGAAAAATTAAATTCCTCTGGCTGCGTTCTCGTGACAGGTCCAAAGTTCTCTGGGAAAACCACTCTTTGCGAGCGTTTTGCAAAATCTTCCATCTCTTTGAGAAATAGCAACATCATCGCTTTGGCAAAATCGGATCCCGCAGGAATTTTGAAAGGCGAATGCCCTCGCCTTATTGACGAATGGCAAAAGGCCCCTGAAATTTGGAACGAAATCAAAGGAAATCTAGATAACGATTACGAATTTGGAAAATTCATCATTACGGGCAGCACCACCCCTATCGATCCAACGAAAATCCAGCATTCTGGGGCCGGTAGAATTGCGACCCTGAGCTTAAAGCCTTTTTCTCTTTATGAATCAGGGGAATCCTCTGGACTTATCTCGTTGTCCGAGCTCTTCGAGAAAGAAGGAAGCCAGGGAGATACCGTTTACTCTTTTGATAACCCCATTGATTTAAGCGATATTGCGTTTCTTCTTTGCCGAGGTGGGTGGCCCGTATCTCTTTTTGCCAAAAAGGAATATGCCTTAGCAACCACAAGAAATTATTTTGACGGCCTATTTCGAATCGAAGATGAAAACGATGATTTTGCGAGTTTTCTAAAGCGAAAAGATCTTGGACTATTAACACTTATCTTGAAATCCTTTGCTCGGAATATCTCAACCGAAGCTAAAGTGTCCAATATGAGAAAGGACATTCTGGAATCAGGCATTCGCGAAACGCTAGATGATGAGACCTTTGCTTCTTACCAGAAAACTCTTCAAGGTTTGTTTATCACCTTCGAAATGCCAGCCTGGAATTTAAACCTTCGCTCAAGCGTTGCCGTCCGAAGCGCTCCAACCCATCACTTCGTAGACACTTCCATTGCAACCGCGGCGCTAGGAATCAACCCAAGCGACCTCTTAAACGACTTACGTTCCTTTGGTTTTTTCTTTGAAGATATGGCCGTTAGAGACTTATCCATCTACCTTGAATCCATTGGTGGAAAGCTGAAACATTACCGCGATAGCGTCGGCAGAGAAGTCGATGCCATTGCCGAATTAAGAAATGGCGAGTACGCCGCTATCGAAATCAAAATAGCGAGCGAGAAAAATATAAATGATGGTTTTTCTTCTCTAGAAAAATTTGAGAACGCTTTAAAAAGAGACGGCTTGAAGTTGCCACGCTTCAAAATGATTCTTGTTAGCCATGGACCTTGTTATTGCAAAAACGGTGCCTATGTCGTTCCTATCGCAATGTTAAAAGACTAAGCCCATAAAGATTAAAGTTCTTCTTTTGGCGTTGTTGCGTTTGGACTTTTAATGAGAAACCAGCCGGAATCTACCTTAAAAATTTACGGAGTCGATAGAATATTTAATTCCATCTTGCAAGAGAGATATCGACTCCCTATAATTACTAACGCGCCAAACGACGCAGGTGTAGTTCAATGGTAGAACGTAACCTTGCCAAGGTTAACACGCGGGTTCGATTCCCGTCACTTGCTCCATTCGAAAAAATGCCCCGGTTTTGCCGGGGTTTTTCTTATTTTCATTCTGTTTTGTTGGGATTTTGAGGATCGTTTGAATCTTCGTCTTTCTTCTTTTCTTCCTCTTTTTCGGAAGAAGTTTCTTTTTCTTCAGTCGCTTTCTTTGCCTCTTCCATCATTTTCTTCACAAGCTCGATATTTTGTTCCGCCATCTTCATTTGGGCATCTGCTTCATTCTTCATGGTGGAGAATTGGTGAAGGGCTTCTTCGCTAATAAGAAGAGAGGTCTTATTAAAAAGGACTTCATATCTCCCCGCTAAACCATAAAGAACTTCGTCATAAAAAGGGAGAACGAGAAGTAGCCCCAAGAAAGCACCACTTACCCCACCCATCACAATGAAGATAGGTTGGCTAAGGATGTCTTCTAAGAAAAGGGAAGACACGTAAGCCCCTAAGACGAAGAAACCCATAATAAAAAGATAAAGAGGCATCATCGCACCATAGTAATAAGCGTTATAGTGGACGCCTTTTTGCCGAAGGGCTAAGGAATAGACCGCTAAACGAACGCGATACGGGAAAGAACCTGACCCCCTTAAGATAAGAGGGACGATACCACTTCGAAGGAAGAAATGAAGATAAAGCAAGAAGAAAGACGAAAAGAAGAAAGTCGATAGATAGAAAACAAAGCTTAAAAGAGAAGTATCCGTCTCTAAAAGCTTTTGAAGAGCTTCTAAATTGCCTGCCCTTTGATATTCCAATAGGGTATCAAACGATTCGGTAAAGGAAGGATCGATGGAGGAAACCCCTTTGATATAAAGAGTGCCAAAAATAAAGGCCAAAAAGAGGCTTACCAAAAGCGAAAGAAAAAAGTTCCTTAAAAGTCGATAGGAGCCAAAGACGTCTCGCGAGAAGAAACGGGTGAAATAAAGAAAATAGGATGAAGGGGTCGCTTCTTGGTCCATATTGAGGGCATTCACGCTTAAAAGGAAGGCGAAGGAAGAAGGAGCAAAGAGGAGGGGGAAGGTGAATAGCAAAGACAAAGGCCAAACAAAGCCGATCGCCACGACGATAATCCAAATGGCAAGCGTAAAGAAAAGAGGCGAAAGCACTCGAGGAAAAAGTTTTTTGGAAGTCTTATAAGCGAGCCCGAAAAGGGTGCTTGAGGACTCTGGTTTATGGGGTTCTTTCATTCTTCTTCTTTCTTCGCATTTAACTCGTAAAGGTCATGGATAACTTGTCGAAGTTCTTTGGGCGCAAAAGGTTGCAAAGGACGCGATTCATAAGCGTCCACCATCTTTTGAAGTTTCCCTAAAGGAACAAGTTGGATATCGTTATCGTTATTTTGGAAGGAATTCACGAAACAATCGTCATTGATAAGGACCGCTCCAACGAGATAGGAATTATTAATACCCGTTTGCATGGTCAAACGTATGAGAGCGTTCTTGGCGACAATCAAAGGATTTTGAATCACCGTCTTTTTGCCATCCTTCCGGTAATAGATCCATTTGGAATCGGTAGGCGAAGCGCTCAAAGCGCCTTCGCAATAGAAGTCCATAAAGACATAGATATATTTATCGCCGCCCATAAGGTGATCGATCGCCGCGCTTTGACCGCCGCCGAGCGAAAGCTTTAAGTCATTTAAGAGATAGTAATCGCCATTCCGAACAACCTTCATGATTTTGTGGTAGAAGAATTCTTTCGGGCGATGGTGGTAATAAAGCTTCCGAAGAGGCTTATAGAAAAAGAGAGCGGCAAAAAGGAGCGTCAAAAGGACACATAAAACGATAAAGATAGTTGTTTTTACTTCGCGAGGCATTCGTTATAGCTTTCTGCGACTAAAATCGCGAGCTCCACCATTTGGCTAAGCCCTTCTTGTCTTTCTTTGGAAGAGAGTTGTTTGCTTCCATCGACAAAGGAGTCGCTCACCGTGCAAATCGTTAAAGCGCGTTTCTTTAAAAGCGCCGCTTCCGCATAAAGGGCATAGCTTTCCATCTCCACTCCAAGTACACCAAGATTGGCCCATTTCTTCCACGCTTCGGGACGATAATCATAGAACACATCCGCACTTAAGATGTTGCCGACGTGGTAAGGAATCTTGGCTTCATGGGCAATACGAGCAGCACTTGAAAGAAGGGAGAAGTCGGCAATCGCGCTATAGGTGCCGCCATAGAGATTATGTTGCCCCATCCAATTGCTATCCGTGCAAGCGCCTTCCGCCAAAATGACATCCTTAAGATGGACGTTTGGTTGATAGGTACCCATCGTACCAATGCGGATAATCGCTTCAACACCATAAGAAGTAAAAAGTTCATGGCAATAGATGCCAATGGAGGGCATCCCCATGCCACTTGCCATAACGGAGACCAAGGAACCGTCTGGCGCCTTTCCTGTAAAGGCTAAGATGCCACGGACACTGGAGATCAGTTTGGCATCCTTCAAATAGGTTTTGGCAATCCATTCAGCACGTTTTGGGTCGCCAGGCATTAAGACCACTTTGGCGAATTCGCCATTTTGAGCTTCGATATGAGGTGTTGGCATAGTAATTTCTCCTCTCTTTACTATTAAAGGCTATTTTATAGCCTCTTGGAAGATTTCAAAGTGAATTCCTTTGTCTCTAGAAGAAAATCACGAAGGCTTATATGATAAAAAAGCAATGGATGCCACGACTTTATTCATTCTTCGTCTTACCTTCGGTATCTTAGGAGCCGTCCTTCTTTTCGTTCTCACGGGATTTACCTACGTCAAAAAGAATCAATTTGTTTTCGTTTCCAAGAAAGGGAAACTAAAAACCATTTGGGACGAAGGATGGCACTATAGCTTTCCTTGGCGCTACAAACTATCGAAGTCTTACAAGAAAGGCCCTTTTAGCATTCGATGGACAATGCCAGATGGAAAGATGTTAACCGCCTATCTTATCATTCGTGACCCAAAGAAGCTCTTTAATGCCAAAAGTAGCCTCAAGAAAATTCTAAAGACAAGTGTCAAAACCTCCCCTAAAAACACCGAAATTCGAAAGAAAGTAGAAAACGCCTACAAGAGAGTAGGCGTGGAATTGATTAATCTTGTCGTCACAAAGAGAAATTAGTCGTTCATCGGAGAAGAACTATTTTCGACGGTAGGAAGATCGGGCTCGTAAGCCATATCATCTTCGAAAATACGAAGGAAGTTATCCGGAGTGACGGGTGTAAGTTCTCCTTGGAAAGCGATAGAGATACGGCCTGTTTCTTCACTCACGACGATAGTCACGGAATCACTATTTTCGCTGATGCCTAAAGCGGCTTGGTGACGCGATCCATATTTGCCCGTCAAAGGCCTCGCCGTCGATTGAAAGAAAACGGCAGCACGCGCAATCTTATCGTCCTTGATGATCACAGCGCCATCATGAAGACGGGTGCCTTCGTAGAAGATCGTTTCCAGAAGTTCCAAAGTCACAGGAGCATCGACATCCACACCTCTTTGCTTGATGATGGTTCCGATTTTTGAATCATCAAGAAGATTATCTTTTTTCATGAAAGTGATAAGCGCGCCTCGTTTGAGTTTCGACATATCAAGACACGCTTTATAAACCTTCTCGTACACCGCTTCTCGGTCAAAAAGCTTTTCGGGAATAAGATTCTTTTTGTTATGACGATTCCAGACGATGCCAGATTTGCCTTTATAGGTGTTGCTAAGCAAGAAGCGATATTCAGACACGTTGGAGAATAAAGCCGCGACCGATCCACAAATAAGAAGCACCCCTGTAATAAGAACAAGAAGTTCCATCCCAGCAAAACAAGAGGAAAAAAGGAGCGTCACTTCGAGGGTAACGACATAGATATAAACGGCCTTGCGTTTGACTGCTTTGAAAAGCACAAAATCGAAAAAAGCGAGCAAAAGCACGCCCAAAATAAAGCTAAGAATCCATTCTGCCGAATCGTATGGAGCATTGCTAAACGCGGCGTTACAAACTTGAATCATGCTACCCCTCGAAATGTCCTTCTAAGAAGCTTCTTTGGGTCAAAGGGACACCAAAAACTTCTTTACGAAGAAAATCTTATCAAAGATAAAAGCGAAGAAAAAGAGCCACAAAAAGAAAAAAGAGGGGTTCTTTTCAAAGAGAGCGACATTTCTTCATCTAAATCCTTGCAAAACCCGCCTCTTTTTCAAAAATATGCCAGTTCTAAATTATTTTTCTTCTTTTGGAATGAAATCCGTCATGATGTGCTTTTCGAGTATTGGTAAGCCATATTTTTCTTTGCCAAGGGCAATAGAGCGCATCAAGAAGACCATGTTCCTTGCTAAAGCGCGGAGTGTTTGAAGGCCTTCCAAATCGCGAGAAGCGTCACCAATACGCCTTCCATGGACGCTATTCCAATATTGGCTTGAAGCAATAGGCATGCCAGAAATAGTGAAATATTTATTGAGCTCATCGAAAGTTGCACTGCAACCACCACGACGAGCAACAACGACGCTGGCGCCCACTTTCATACGCTTATCGAAGTTCGTGGAATAGAACAAACGATCAAGAAGCGAGATGAGCGTTCCATTAGCGGACGCATAGAAAACAGGGCTTCCGATAACCAAGGCATCCGCTTCTTCAAACTTCCCCGCAAGTTCATTCACAATGTCGTTAATGGCACATTTGCCATTCTTGTAGCAATAGTTACAAGCCATACAACCGCGGATAGGAAGTTGTCCTACTTGGATATTTTCAACCTCTACTCCTTCCTCAAGAAAGATCTTTTCCATTTCCTTAAAAGCAATAGAGGTATTCCCGTCAACTCTTGGAGAACCGTTAATCACCAAGACTTTCATTTTGTGTTCCTTCTTTCACTTGATCTAAATCGTTTTTAAGTTACGCTTTTTCTTCGCTCTAAACAAAACAAAGAATTTAAAAATTCAGAATAATTGAAAAAGCCCCATAAAAACGGGGCTAATTTGTCGTTTGGAGCACCTGGCGGGAATCGAACCCGTGTAACCAGCTTGGGAAGCTGGTGTTCTACCATTGAACTACAGATGCGTAAGGGAATTATAGGAATTCCCTCAATTCTTGTCTAGAGCGATTTAGAGCTTACGAATCTTGCCCTTATTCACACCTTTGGAAGCGTGGAAACGGACAGAAGCATCTTGGTTCTTGGACATCGCTAGAGTGTATTCAAGCGCTTCCGCTTTCGTGTTGAAAAGCTTGATTGCGACTTTTCCTTTGGCAAGCTTTACTTGCCATTTACCATCTTCTCTTTTGGAGACGTGATAGGCTTTCGCGGTCTTTTCGATGGGTTCTTCCTTTTTCGGCTCTTCTTTCTTCGCTACTTCTTTGCGAGCCTTTTTAGGTTCTTCTTTCTTAGCAACCTTCTTCGGCTCTTCTTTCTTGGGAGAAGCTTTCACGCTCTTCTTAGGAGCTTCTTTTTCGACTTTTTTCGTCTCTTTCTTTTCGATTACCTTTTTGGCCATACGTTTGCCCTCTTTTCGGTTTTATTGTAGGACAAATCGTTTCTATTTCTAGTCTTTAAAGAAAAGGAGCTCTTTAAGATCGGAAAGAGAATTCAAGATGAGGGTGTCGTCCTTCACTTTTCCTCCTAAAAGCACTTCTCTCGATTGGTGTCCCTTGGCGATAAGAACGCATCTTGCTTTAAAGGAATTGGCCACTTCTTCATCATGGAGAGAGTCGCCGATAAAAAGCGCTTTCGAAGCATCGAGATGATGTTCTTCAAAGAAGGCTTTTCCTTCCGCTTCCTTCGAAGCGCCATAAATATCCTTGATGCCTATCAAATTCTCAAAATACTTATCAATTCCCTTCTCTTTTGCCTCAATAAGGAGAAGGTCTTGTCTTGTCGCGCTAAGAAGATAGAGAGGCTTATGTTTCTTCGCTTCTTCTAAGAAAGGAATGACATCGGGATAAAGAGGAAGCTTTGAAAAGCCCGCTTGATAATCCACGCGGAATTTCTTGGCCAAGACTTCAAAGTTATCTTTTCCCTCAGGTTCAAAAACAAAGCCAGCTCGACGATAGTACTCAACGATTGGAAAAGTGAAGATGTTGCGGTACCTATCAAAGGTAACCGGTTTGTGGCCTTGTTCGAGGAGCCTCTTATTAAGAAGTTCATAACAAAAATGGACATCATCGAGAAGGGTGCCATTCCAATCGAAGACGAAGAAAGAAAAATCCTTGTAATTCATGTGCTCTATTATGTCACAAGAAGAGGGAAATTGTCCCAGTTGTCAAAAGAGCCTATTTGTCTATTGCAAGAAGAAGGGCTCCTTTTCAAAATGAATACATGAATATTCTTTTTCTCCTTTTGCCCAAGCAAGAAGTCGACTATGCCTATAACGAATGGACCATTCGCCAAGTGCTAGAGAAGATGCGTGCCCATAACTACAGCATGATTCCAATTCTCGATAGGAAGACGGGCGAATATCTTCGCTCCATTACCGATGGGGATATCTTACGTGCCATTCTCGATATGAAGATTAGCTTTGAGGAACTCATGCAAACGCCTATTGAGAAAGTCGTATCCAAACGTTCCATTAAAGCGGTCTCCATCATGGCCGAAGAAAAAGATCTCCTCAACACCATTGTTGGCCAAAACTATGTGCCGGTCGTCGATGATAAGGGCGTCTTTATAGGTATTGTGACTCGAAAGAAAGTGCTTAGTCGCTTCTTGGAACCTGAAGAAAAGAAGGAGCAATAAAAGAAAAAAACCTCGCGGAAGCGGGGTTATTTTTGAACTGGTGGGTAGTAAGAGGCTCGAACTCCTGACCTTCTGTACGTCAAACAGATGCTCTCCCAACTGAGCTAACTACCCAAGAAGGACTTGCGCTTTAAGCGCTCGATAATTATACAACAAGTCCTTTCTTCGACAAGAGAAAAAATAAGAAGTTTTTCTATCACGAATTCTATCTGCCAAGTCAGGGCCTCATTCGAAACGAAGTTCACCCTACAATAGGGAACTTATTCATCGAGCTTCTCTTCTTTTTTGTGGGCCATTTAAAAAGCGAGGAGAGAATAAGTGTCCCAAGTGTTGGCACCATTTCTCGTTAAAGAGCGACAAGCCTAAAGTCTTTCGAAAAAGCAGAACTTGCCTTTTCGTTAAAACTCAGAAAAAAGAAACGCTTTCGCCCTATTTTATTTTGAACGCGCCTTTCGCTAAAGCGTCCACGAAAGCAAAAACAAAATAATAAGGAATCGTCAGGATTTTCTTTTCGTCGTCACATCCATATCCGTTGTTAGAGATCTTAACGGCATAGGAGAATTTGTTATGCTCCTTAAATTTTTCTAGTGAATTCAATACCCTTTTATTCTTCTTTACATCGATTGGTATAAGCTCACCCTTGTTCTGAAGGAGGAATTCAAATTCCGAGTTACCCTTCCCCTTCCAATAAAACAGCTTCATCCCAGATTCGATGATTTCAGAAGCGACATAGTTTTCGAAGAATATCCGGAAAGAGCATTCCTACCATCTTCAGAAAGGAATGTGGTTGCCTCTATGTCGCTTTAATAAGAAAACATCCCAATATCGGATAAATAAAGTCGAAATAGCGATTCGTTAGACTCAATTAACGGAGTCGTCACCTTCTCTTTTACGAGTGAAGATTTATAAACTAAAAACGCTAAAGAAAGCCAATCGATAGGACTTCTCATATTTCTATTTTTAGATTTCTGCTCAATCAAAGATAATTTAAAGTTTTTAGATTCCTTATTGAGCTCCGCATAAATATTCTCAAATATCTTTTTGGCACGAACGATCGATTCTGGACTTGCTTGATAGAGATCCATGTCGGCAAGGTAGTTGTCGTACAAGTCCTTTAAGATCTCCTTCGACTTCTGAAATGAATTCGTCTTTAAATAAGCGTCGACGGCTTTAGGCATGCCTCCTACAAGCAAATAATCATAGAAAATGTCCATAGCCTTCCTATGAGCAACATCGCTCAAAGGATTTTTGTTATTGAAAGCGTCGACAACGCAGTCATAGACAACCTTATTTTTATTTAGAAGAAACTCCCCAAAATTCATAGGGTAAATAGTGAGTTGGTTGATTTTACCAATCGGAAAAAGAAAACGATTCTTTTCCACCGGTCCTCTCTTTCTATTTTCTCTTTGTATTTTTATCCTCACCATAGAACCGGTGACAATAACTGGAATATCGCGAAAATCCTGGCAAAAATACTTCATCAAAGTAACAATCGGAAGACATTCTTGGGCTTCATCAAAAATAAGCAAGGTATCTTTATTGATATCGATGCCTCTATCTAGAGACAGCCAATTAAGCACCTCTCTAGCATTCGTATGACTTTCGCAAAAATCGACAAAGTCATGTTCAACCCTGCAATCAACATAGATATAACGATTTTTAAAATATCGTTCCGCAAAAAGATCCTTTATTAAATAGGACTTGCCCACTTGACGTGCGCCCCACACCATTAAAGGCTTCCTAAAGGGGTCGTTCAGCCATTCCACTAGCTTTGATAAGTATTTTCTTTCCATAATGAAATCCCATAGGTAGTTTAGAATTAATTGCACCTTTTCTCATTTACCCATCATTTCAGGTGCAGGTAACCAAAAAGTAGACGCTCGGATCGGTAAGCGGAATATCGCCGATCGAGAAGACTTGCTACCTGGGACCAATCCCTGCGGCGGATCAGTATATTTTAGTACACAGGAGGGCAAAAACCGGTGAATATAAATTTATAAAAACATAGCCCACGATCCCGTCACAATACAATATGGCAAGGCGTTGGATTCGCTGAGAGTCTGCAATAAAGCTTTCATTTCGCTTTCATAATTTTGCATAGTCTTTTATCGCCTTTCTAAGTCGTTTCTCCTCTTCTTTCAAATCCTTTAAAGAACGTCTTGCAAGTAAATAGGCCTCGCGCTCTTTTTGGGCGTCATTAGCTTTTTCACTTCCTGCTGGACCAATATAAACGGATACAATTCTCTTGTCATCTCTATGTTTGCGATAAACGTAATCGCATCCATCAATATGACATATGGAAAGGTAGCCTTTTGAATGTTTGGCAAGTTCTACTCTGAACGCATCTTGCTTCCGCAAATTGCGTTCAAGCTCTTCCTCCATGACACCTTGAAAAATAGACATTTCTTGTTCCTCTAATAGAGTATACTAAACTACTCTTAACAAAATAAATATAATTTGTAGTTTAATTGAAATGTCGTTCAAATAAGCGACGATAAAAACAGTTCTTCTCTTTTTTAGAATCAGCCATAGCGAATTTGGATATTTTTAAAGTTGCTATTAACGACGGTATTTTTCGTTAAGAGCTTTGAGGCTCGGAAGCAAGGAAGCGAATGCGTCGTAATTATTGAGTCGCCATGTCCAATTGAAATCGTTAATGGTGCTTGGTTCGTTAAGACGTGCCTCATTTCCAAGTTCCAAGATATCTTGCATGGCAAAGATGGCGTAGTTTGCAGGCAATGATGAAGCGTATTCTCGAATCGCCTCACAAGGATCTTCATTCGTGAAACCCTTTTGGCGAAGAATCTCTTTCCAAGCGTTCTTTTCCCAATCGTTTTGACGATCAAAGAAGCCTTTGAAAGGCTCATTATCATGAGTCCCAAGATAAACGACCATATTCGGATTCGAGACATCGAGCTTATGATCGATCTCGGCATCGCGGAAAGTGAATTCCACCACATTCATGCCAGGTAAATGATAATGGTCACGAAGCGTTAAGACTTCGGGACGAAGGCTTCCTAAGTCTTCCGCGATGATTTCAACGTTCTTCACTTCTTTGAAGAAGGTGTCAAAGAAGGCATAGCCTGGCGCTTCAATCCATTTGCCATCGACGGCAGTTGGGCAAGAAGCGGGAATTCGCCAATAGGTATCGAACGCTCTAAAGTGATCAAGACGAATCACATCATAGAGTTCGGCATTGCCTTTCAAGCGGTTAATAATGAAAGAAAATCCATTTTTCTCTAGCAAATCCCACTTATAAATAGGATTTCCCCAACGTTGACCAGTCGCGCAGAAATAATCAGGTGGAACGCCCGCAATCCAAATAGGTTCTTTGGTAACGGGATCGATTTCAAAAGTATCGAGATTGCTCCAAACGTCGCAAGAATCATAGCCGACATAGAAGGGCACATCGCCAATAAGGCGGATGCCCTTACGGTTGGCATAGGCGCGGAGCGCTTTCCATTCGCGATAGAGGTTCATTTGAAGCCACACTTCGTAGGAAACGCCTTCCATTTCCTCTTCTGTTAAAGCATCTAAATGGTTGATACGGTCTTGTTCTTCTTTTGGCCACTCGTTCCAACTGCGAAGGGCATTCTTTCTCTTATAGAACATAAAGAGACCCCAAGCCTTGGCCCATGAATAGGTCGCCATGAAAGCGGCGATATTGCTCTTTTCCTTTTCTTTGGCGTTTTGATACGCCTCTTCGAGATAGGGCTTCATCCATTCGCGAATCTCTTCGTAGCGAATCTTCGTTGTATCGCCTGGGAATGATGGAACTTCCTTTAAGAAACCCCTTCTTTTAAGGTCATCGAGGTCCGTATAAAGATCATCGATAGCGAAGCTTGAAAAAGGTTGATAAGGCGAATGGCCATAGCCTAAAGGATTCAAAGGCAAGATTTGCCAAAGGTGATAGCCGCCTTTTTCAAGAAGATCAACGAAGTGATAGCTTTCTTTCCCAAATCCACCGATTCCAAAACGAGATGGCAAGGAAGCAACGGGCATTAGGATTCCAGATTCGCGGTTCATTAAGATTCCCTCCAACAAAGAACATTGTACTCGATTGCGAAGACAAAAGAGCAAAAGAACATTTTAAATTGATAAGTAAGCACCATTCTAAGGAGAACAAAAAGAAAGTGGATGGTTAATCCATAGCACTTCAAAAGTCAAAAGCCTCATTAGATAACGAGGAAAAGAAGGAAAAAGGACCTCTTTCGAGGCCCTTTCCCATCTCTTCCCTAAGAGCTCATCAATTAGAGAAGTTTTAGCAAAGTGGAATGTGGCGTCTTATTAAGAGCCTTCTTGTATTTGGCTTTCTTGGCAAAGAAAGACAACAAATAGGCGAGTGGACCTAAAATGATAATGATGCAGGATAAAAGTAAGAAAACCACGGAGAATTGCGGTTCTTTGAGGTCTTGTGGCATGGCGTCACTCAAGCTCACAAGAGGATTGTTGACGACGGCTTCGCCTAACCTACCAGCATAGGCATTAAAAGCGAAGGTAATGATTTCGCTCCCCAAGTCAAAACTAACGACGTAAAAGGGAACGAGCAAAACGATTTGCGTATAAGTGTATTTATAATCGGCGAGATTGATCGACTCAATGGGTTTGGATACGCCTAAGGATTCTTGCTTCACCTTTTGGCACTCTTCAATAATTTTCTTGCGAAGAATCTTTACGCTCTCCTTGGCATCTAATTCCACTTCGGCATCTCCGATCTTATGGGCTTTAAAACCCTCTTCGAAGGCGTCGATAACGTCTTCGCTTTTGGCTTCGTCATAATCGTAGTTTGGCGCTCTAGAACCATCGAAAGCAGACACATACGCATTGCGGTCCATATTAGCCCCATAGACGTGTGGCGAAATTGAAATAGAACGGCCGTTATAACTATAGCTATAGCCATATTCCACACTCGACACATGGAAAAGCGAGCCAAGGACGATTAAACATTCCTTATGAACGACACCTTTGTCCAAAAGATTTTTTTAGAGCGTTCTTTTGGCGAGGGCTTAAAACGTTGTATTTCTTATCTTCGACATAGTTTTTAATTTGAAGTTGAGCGCTATCGAGGGTGGACATGCACTTCAAAATCATGACGTTATTTGGATCGAGTCCCTCCAAATAAACCGAAGCCGCTTTGGCGTAGGCTTCTTTGTCGTTAACAAGCATCTCATCACGTGATTGAACCATAAAAATTCCCTTTCCTATATAGTTTTCTAGGATTGTAAGAAGGGAAGCGCTAAAGAAGCGCTAAAAGCCACCAACATGGTTATAGGAAATCTCGAATACGAGTTCCAAAGGAGCATCATCCAAGACCGTGTATGGCTGTTTCGTATCCGCGTAGCCACTGGCAAATCCTTCGAACACGGAATCTTTAGACAAAATTCCTGTTTGCATCACGAGGTCGCCATTGATGAAGGCGCGAAAAGGAACGCGAAAACTATTGAGGACAAAAGACAAAGAGAGGCCTTTCTTCGCTCCGACAATTTGGGCTTAATAGGATGCAAAGCCGCTCGGTGGAAGAGAAAAGCAATCGTTCCAATGACTCGGTAAGGAGATATCCCCCTCTTTCTCTTTATGGGCCGCGTCCATAACGATCCAGGAATCATAATAGAATTCGAACTGACCATTGAGAATATAATCCACCTTCCGTGAGCCAATATCGAAGGAAGACATATCCAAAGTAGTGCCTTCAAAGCGAGGCGTGTTATAGACCTCGTTATAGTGATTGGATAAATAGCCGACGCCAAAGAAAAGAGCGAAAAGAAACAACGAGAGGAGGGCGCTTAAAACCGTCTTCTTTTTCCAATTTTCCTTGTTGAAAGCCAAGAACCGAATCATTTTCTAAAGCGAAAAGATTTTTGCGCCTAAAACAGAGATTGGCAAGCGAAATAGAAATAGAAAGAGTAGAAAGAACGCCTAACAAGAACGAAAAAACAGGTTCATTTAGTGCGATGGCGCCTCCTTCTCTCTTGCCCCACCTTACTTTAAGGTGTATATTTCATATCGCGCCGACTTAGCTCAATTGGCAGAGCAACGGTATCGTAAACCGTAGGTTGGAGGTTCGATTCCTCTAGTCGGCACCACTCGTCCTTAAGTCCAATAGTCATCTATTGGGCTTTTTTGTTACAAATTAAAAATATAAAAATCCCAGCAAATCTCCCTCGTTTTGCTTTTCTATATTTAAAAAGCCTCTCCCGATAGAGAGGCTAAATAAAATGAGAAATACGGAATTAGTTCGCTTCTTTCTTAGAAGTAGCTTTCTTCTTAATAAACATAACTAAGACCGCAATTTCGTGGGCGATAAGCGGCGTCACGCTCAATAAGAAGACCCAAAGATAATCGATAGGATTGTCGTGAAGTGGATAGGTATGGAAGAAGCCTTCAACACCGTTATAGGAGCTAAGGCCTGGGCATTCGATAACTAAGAATTGAAGCCCTAATCCCAAGAAGAAGGAAATCCATAAGAGAGGATTCTTATCCTTAAACACACGCACGAAGGAATGCTTGATATCCGTCATGCCAAGCATGTGGAAGAGTTCGCTAAAAGAAAGAACGGTAAAGGCCATTGATTGTGATTCTTCAAGATGTTCGGTGACTGAAAGCCAGGTCGAGATGTCGTTTAGAGAGAAGGCACCATTACTCCAAGCTGGCAAGAAGAAAGCAATAAGCGTTGCAATACCAATGATGGTGCCATAACCAAAGGTCACCAAATATCCGCCATGAGCAAAGACCGATTCGCCTGGAGCGCGGGGCTTATCATTCATGATATCTTCTGGCTTCTTATCCGCACCAAGCGCGATAGCGGGCAAGGAATCCGTAATGAGGTTCACCCAAAGAAGGTGAGCTGCGATTAAAGGAGCAGGAAGGCCAAGAGCGATAGCAACAAACATACAGACGACTTCGCCGATGTTGCTCGACAAGAGGAAGAGAATCGTCTTTCGGATGTTGGCATACATGCCACGCCCTTCGGCAACCGCTTTTTCGATAGAAGCGAAGTTATCATCCGTTAAGACCATATCGGCCGCACCTTTGGCGACATCCGTTCCCGTAATGCCCATGGCGATACCGATATCGGCCGCTTTAAGAGAAGGAGCATCATTAACGCCATCGCCCGTCATAGCCGCAATAAGACCGTTGGCTTTAATGGCTTTGACAATGGAGACTTTATTCTCTGGCGAGACACGAGCGAAGACGCGAATGGTCTTCACTTTCTCTTGGAGTTCCTTATCGCTACAAGCGTCGATTTGATCGCCAGACATAACTTCGTCTAAGCTCGAGGCGATGCCAAGCTCTTTCGCAATCGCAAATGCGGTGTCCTTATGGTCGCCCGTAATCATGATGGTCGTAATGCCAGCGCCCTTTAAGGTACTAACAGCCGGCTTGGCAGCAGGACGAGGAGGATCGACCATACCGACAAGACCGACGAAGGTTAAATTCTCTTCAACGAGTTCCGATCCTTCATGCATCGCAAGCGCTAAGACACGGAGAGCCTTTTGGGCCATCTTTTCGCTGGCCGCATTAATCTTCTCGATATCGAGGGCAGTAATAGGACGAACGACGCCATTTATTGAAATATCCGTGCAATGCTTAAGGATTTGGTCCATTGCGCCTTTCGTAAAGAGGATTTTCTTATCCCCCACTTCATGAAGGGTGCTCATCATCTTACGAACAGAATCGAAAGGAAGCTCATCGATACGAGGCATTTCTTTTTCTAGTTCGCTCTTAGGCATCGAAAGCTTTTGCGCCATATCGACAAGAGCGACTTCCGTCGGGTCGCCATAAACGCCATTCTCCACCGAAGCGTTGCTATCAAGGGCAAGCCCTTTTGCTAAGAAGCCGACGTTTTCTTTCGTGAAATCTTTTTGTTCAATGGTGGTCTCGTTTTGATAGGCCATCGTCACCGTCATCTTATTTTGAGTGAGGGTTCCTGTTTTATCGCTACAAATAACGGAAACAGCACCCAGGGTTTCGACCGACGCCAAACGGCGAACGATCGTATTGACCTTGATCATCTTTTGCATGCCAAGAGCCAAAACGATGGTAACAACCGCCGTTAAGCCTTCTGGAATAGCGGCAACCGCAAGTCCCACCGCATCCAAAATGTTTTGAGACCAGCTTTCCGCAAGCGTTCCCTTAACGGCATCCCACACCATCGAGACGATAAGCATGCAAACGACAATGCCAACGGTGAGATAGCCAAGGAACTTCGAAATCTTAGCGAGGTTCTTTTGAAGAGGGGTCGATTCTTCTTCGCCATCCGCAAGCATCGAAGCGATCTTGCCGATTTCAGTCGCCATGCCAGTAGCAATAACAACGCCTTCGCCGCGTCCATAGACGATAGGCGTGCTCATATAGACTTCGTTAATACGGTCACCAACGCCAACCTCATCGCTTAAAACGACGTTGGCATCTTTTTCGATCGGAAGAGATTCACCCGTTAAGGACGATTCGTCGCTTTTTAAGGCGTAGGATTCAATGAGTCTTAAGTCAGCTGGGACGCTACGTCCTTCTTCTAGTATGACAATATCGCCTAAGACAAGGGAATCCGCTTTAACGTCCATGAGTTTGCCATCACGACGAACGGTGGCCGTTGGGCTCGAAAGTTTTTTTAAGGCTTCAAGCGCCTTCTCGGCCTTACATTCTTGGACCGTGCCAATAACGGCATTGAGGATAACAACAGCGAAGATGATAACGACTTCCGCCGCATCGCCAAACGTGTATGGACGATTGGCCTTCACTACTTCAAAAATACCCATGCCTAAGCTAACAAAGGCAGCAATGACAAGGATCAAGACCATGGGGTCTTTGAATTGGCCGAAGAAAATCTTCAAGGGGCCATCCTTCTTCTTTTCTTCGAGTTTGTTTGGCCCATATTTAGCGGCACGGGCCTTCACCTCTTCTTCGCTTAAGCCGTTTTTTGAGGTCTTAAGCTCGCTTAAAGTAGACGCGACGTTCTTGTTCTCAAACATATGTTCGGGAGCCTCCTTTTGTTTGGCGAAAAGATCGCTTTGCAAAGGTCTTGCGAGGCATTTGCCCATCCGTTCCGGTCAAGAATCTTGACGGCATGTCGGAATACGGATTAGCGCTACTCCCCTTTGACTAAGGCTAAGTCTAGCACATCTTCTAGAAAGGGTGAATACGCTTTAGAGAGGGACGAAAAAAAGAAAAACTCCTTCATAAGAAGGAGAAATGACAATGAAATGGAAGGCTAATAATTGCTCTTTAGACGAAGCACGCTAAAGAAGCAGACAATCGACATAAGCATCATGGAAATGGGTTCAAGAAGCATATAGAAGATTTCGAGAGGAGAAAGAGCTTCGCCGAGTAATAAGAAACAGGAGGCAATCGTAAGTCCACCACCAACCAAGACGCTTAACATAAAGAATAAAGCCCATAAGCGAACCATCTCGTATTTAGCGTAACGAGAAGTGAGATATTGTCGAGTACGGATGTAACACATGATGCCACTTACGAGAGCGAACACCGTTCCTAGGAACAAAAAGAGCATGATCGTTATTAAGGCAGGATCGCCCGTTGTAGAAGCGCTCACTAGATTCATGATCATGGCTATAAGGTAATAACCAAAATCCCAAAGAACATAGAAGATGAAGATGAGCATGCCCCGATAGGCAATCGAGGTTCCATGGAGACTCCCATAGAAGAGATAGCCATAGGCAACCGCCAATAAAATGAAATTCCAGGCGCTCGAGAAGAGACTTCCATAGTCTAAGCCGGCATCAGGGTTGTTGGCGCTCACAATCGCATTGGCGATAAAAGAGCCAAGCAAAAAGGCGATCCCGATGCAAGACAAAGTAATAGCGACATACTTCTTATAGTTCCGTGCAAAACGTTGTTTCCAAATGCTAAAAGACATGAGTCCACTATAGACTTTGAAGGTATCTTTGTCAAAAAAGGAAAAGAAATAAAAGGGATTTGCACTTATTTTTGTATTTTTATTGGGAAAGAGGCAGGAATTAGCAAAATCAAAAAGTATGACAAAGTATAAAAGTTCTTAACATTTAATAAATTAATTCGTTAATGTGGATATTTTTAAAACTTTCTTTACGTTTTTTCAAAAAGTTTGTAAAGAAATAATGACAGCAATCATTCGATGTTGACACCAAAGCCAAATTTATAAATCGATGAGACGTCAAGTAAGAAACGTTACCTAATCAGTTCGAAATACCTCATCGCATTTCAAAGCTTCTATTGATCAATGAAAAGCTAAAAATCTTCAACAATCTCCACTTGAATCAAGAATTCTTTTCTTTCGTTCGGCTCTAAGAATAAGAGAGTCCCTTTCTCCCTCGCTTCTTTTCTCCCATCTGGGTAATTGGTGCCAGGCTCTAAACCCAAAACATAATCCCGAACACCCATCATCTTCCATTCGGTGAAGCAAGGAAGGGTGTTTTTCTTATAAGAAATTTTGAGTCCGAAACCGAGTTTCTTATTGAAGAGAATCGCAAAAGGCTCTTCTTCCATTTCGTAATAATAGCAGCGTTCTACAAAGCCTTTTTGCGGCTTCTCGACAAGAAGACGAGTGTCAATATGTTTTTGAGCTTCTTCATTTCGAGCCCGAACGGAAGTGCTGCTGATATAAAGGGAGGACTCTTCATCTAAAAGAGGATAGCCAAGGTTCATATGATAAAGAAGCATAAGAGGACATCTTTTATCCCCACGGTTCTCCACCACATCTTTAAGGACAAAGCTATTGTTTTTTAAGCTCAGGCGGATCTCTCTTTGAAGAGTGAGTTTATTTTCGAAAATATGTTCATCCTTCGTTAAGGTCTTCGTCACGATTTCCTCATCAAGAACCTCATAAGAGGAATTCGAAACTGGAGTATTTGCAATTGTGCCATGAAGAGGGAGTTCCTCTTCATCAAAAGAAGGACTTCCAAAAGTCTGTAAGCCACAAGTCGTTAAGAATCCAGCCGTGAAGGATTTTAAAAATCCCATACCCCTTGGGTCGTAATAAGATGAATGGACGTAACCACAAGGGGAAAGGAAAGACAGATTCATTCCTCTATAACTTAAGGAAGAGATGTCACCATTACGGTCTAAGGAAAGATTCATTTCAAGGCCTTTTCCATTCTTTAGATGGATGAAATCCATTCCTTTTGCCTTCCCTTCCATAAGGGTAAAGCGTTTCGCACCATAAAGTTGATATTCGTCCCCAAAATAATCACGAATGGACATGATGAAACTCCTTTATTAGATATGATGGATAACATTGAAACGATAGAGAGCGACGTCTTCGTTTTCGGGGATGCCTGCTTTAAACATGGCGGTGATGACTTGCTCTTCGGGCGTTTCAATTCCAGGAAGACCTGGCAACAAAGCCCCTTTCTTATCACCGCTTTCAACGACCACACCATAAAGCTTTGGATCAAGGTCGCTAATAGAAAGGATAGGAATAAGGGAACGAACCACATCCACCGAGATGCTTAATAAAGGAAGCTCTTCTTTTCGCACTTTAGGAAAGCGAGTATCCATCGTGGCAGCCGCAATGGCCGAGGCAATAATTTCACTTCCTAAATTCTTCCTTAGAGGACGAAGGGAGCCCACGCAACCACGAATCTCTCCATCCTTCCGAATAGTGACGAAAACCCCCGATTTGGAAGTCATAAAAATCTTTGGCCATTCTTCGTTGATGGTAGGAACGTTACCCGTTAAAACATATCTTTCGATGGCGGTTCGTGCCAGTTTTGCATAGATATCGCTATTTTCGATTTCTCTTTTGACTAAGAAACTTTGTCTCGAACGATAGAGCTCGAGGAAAGCGCGAGAAGGGTTTTCTCCTAGCACCTTATACTCTAGTGCCGCATAGCCAATGCCCGTTGTTTCTTCGTAGCTTAGAAGAGTTGGTTTTAGCGACAACCGGTCAAGCACCCCTGCCATCACCGAGAAAGCGCGGTGCCCACATTCTTCCGCTTCGCGAAGAGTGTCGCGGTTGAAACTAAGAAGTTCGCCGAAATTGGCGTTTGAGAGAATCTTTAGAATCTGTTTATCGTAAACTTCCCCCGCTTCGCGATAGCCATAAGGGCCTTCTTTCTTGAGGGTATGGGATAAGTCGCCACTGGCGACAACCACCACTTTTCGACCCGTTTTCTCAATAGCTTCCGATATCAATTGTCCAAAACGGTAGTGATCGCTAAGCGAAAGGCCACTTAAACCGACACGGACCGCTTTAAAATCGCGATAGAACTTATTGATGTAATAAAGAGGGACCATCGTTCCATGATCCAAATAGAGCTCTTGGCCACTTTTTATGCCAGCCGGGAAAGACACTTCTTTAGAAGCAGCACAAATCGCTTCCACCAAGGGCTTATCGTAAAAGAGACGGAAATTGACACTAGGCGCTTTATAATCCGCAAAAGAACCCATTGCTACTTCACCATCGGCGATTTGGAAATAATCGCTGTAGCTTTCGGCGTGTGGTGAGATAAAAAGAATGGTTTCGGGTTTAAGGTCCGCGATTGCTTTTCCAATAGTCTCAAAAGAAGCTATTGTTTTCGAAATCGTACTCTCCCTTCCTTTCCCAATTTCGGGAATGGCAAGAGGAGGATGCGGAACGATGAAGCTTCCTGAAATAGGCATAGTCTTTTTATAGCACAAAAGGAGAGAAAAAGAGACTACCAATAGCAAGGGAACATAGCTTTTGTCTCATTTTTAAAGCTGTTTTATCCTTTGAAAGATTGAAAAGGTTTATTAAGCGGAAACAAATTACGTCGTAATGACAATAGGTTTTGAGAAATTGACGGAAGAGACTCGATGGATTAAACTAGGCACATAAGGGAGACCTTATAAAATCTCGGGCGACCACTACCGTATAGTGCGGAGTTCTAAAATCTCGGAAGGCCGCTGCCGTAGAGTGCGGAGTTCTAAAATCCAAGGGTCGCTTCGTTCGAAAGCGATCTTTTTTGTATTTTTTCTCAACACTCCGTTACGTTCTAATGTAACAGAGAAAGCCTTAATAGTAGTTCGAATAAACAAAAAAGGCCTTTTTGTGTGTGGCCCTCACCGCGACACGAAAGTTTAAGGTCTTCGTATCGACCATAGGGATTAACCCTATGGACAAATATTAATATTCTTGAAACGTGCTATCAATAAAACAGTCCAAAAAACGCCCTAAAACGAATAGCAAAGCCATAACGAACGAGTCGTTTGAAGCCGCGATTTGATTTGGGACATTCTAAAAGTTTGAATGCAATTCGCTTTCAAAGCGTCCGATATCGCAAGAAACAAGCTATCCCCTTGTCGGTTCTCGTAGATTATGTTCGTGAAACTAGTGAGAACCAGTTTTTCCGCCTTAGCGTGTTTTGATAGGCTCTTGAAGTTACCGATATATCAGTGCCATTTGCCTGTTCGACTAAAAAGAAAAACAGGCTTTCAGGGTATAAAAATTAAAGAAAATTGAAAAATGATACCCGGAAACGCCATTTAACGTCATAATAATGTCGTTGGAGATACTGTATGGAAGAGAAAATTTTCGCGAGAGAAAAATATCTAAGAAGAATAAGACCTTTTTATCAAAGCGATATCGTCAAGGTGATCACAGGAATAAGAAGATGTGGAAAATCTTGCTTATTGAAATCCATCATCAAGGAAATGAAACAAGCTGGTATACCAGGCGATCGAATCATTTATCTTCCGCTTGATCGAAGGGGATTTAAAAACATCAAAACGCCTAAAGACCTTGAAGACAAAATAGAATCCTATATCAAAGACGACGAGCGTTATTACCTCTTCATCGATGAGGTTCAAAACGTTACAGGTTTTGAATCTGTTGTTTTGTCTTACCAAGAAGAAGGTTATTCCATCTTTTTAACTGGTTCCAATTCCTATTTATTAAGCGATGAGATATCCACAAAATTGACGGGAAGATATTTGACCTTTGAAACGTATCCGCTCGATTTCAACGAATACGTCGAAATGAAAAAGTTCTTAGGAAAGACCGTCAACTTGGATGTCGAACTCGAATTCAATGAATACATTTTAAATGGAGGATTTCCAAAGTCTTTGGAATTCGATAGCCCATCGGCAAGGCAGTTCTATGCTCGAGAAATCGTGCAAGAAATATTTAAGAAAGATGTAACGAGCAAAAACAGGATATCCAATGTGGCCGTTTTCGAAAGGGTGCAAAACTTCGTGCTCAATAACTACACATCCGAAATGGCGATTTCAAATATCGTCGATGAACTCGCTAAAAATGGTATCAGCACGAAAGCGGCCACGGTCGCAAAATACATAAACCATCTCAAAAGTGCAAAAATCATTTACGAGTGCAATCGATTCGATCTCAAGAGTAAGAGGTCCCTTAAGAAAGAAAACAAATATTATCTCGCCGATCTCTCTCTTTATTTTTCCTTAAACACGGACAATCAATTAAACTATGGTCCATCCTTAGAAAACATCGTTTACTTGTACCTAGTCAGTAATGGTTACCAAGTAAGTACTGGTAAAATCGGAAATTTAGAATGTGATTTCATCATTCGAAACGAGAGGCGGGAATACGCTTACATACAGGTAACTTACACTCTTCAAGGAGAAGACGCGAAAACGACCCACAAGATTAAAGAAAGAGAGTATAGGCCATTCCGCTATATTCGAGATGGATATCCGAGATATATCATTTCCTTAGATAAATATAGAGACCAGCAAGAAGGGGTGAAACACATTAACGCCATCGATTTGATGCTTGGAGGGGAGCGTCTCATATAGTCGTCAAAAACGATTCATTTCTCGCAAAATTTTCTCCATTCCTTGAAACGATGCTCAAATTGGCGTTCAATATGGGGGCAGGCGAAAGCACTGCGCACTGATGTAAGCGAGACACTTTCTTAAGCGCTATGTAAGAGCGCCGCCCATTAGGAACCGCTTAGGCGGTTTTTCTTTTTTGTCGGAACCGCAGAGAAGAATAAAAGACAAAAAAGTTAAAATTCTTCACAAAATTTTAAAAACTAGCGGAAGAAGTCTCTATGGCAACAACGCCCCTTATTAAGTTATTCTGGGGATGAAGCAATCTTCCATAAAGCAAAGACATTGGAACAAGAACGTTTTTATCCTTATACGAGCCGTCAATAAAGCAAACGGTAAACTTCTTGTGAGACGTAGCGATGACACATTTTATTTTACCTTGCGAATACCTCTCTTCGATATCGACCGGCTTTTTTACAACCCACGAGAATTTTTGAATATTTTTCATCTTCATTTCTATGTGCATTTTTAAGTTTGGATCTTTGACAGATTCTATTTCGAAATCATTAATTGTTAATGTTTGACCGATGCATTTTAAATAAAAGTCTTTTGCACTTAACGTCGTCTTAACACCCGTAAGATGGAGAAAATTTGCCTCATCGAAATAGATCGTATATGCATCCCTATATTTAAACGCTCCGGATTTGAAACAAAAATACCGCCCGACAAGTGTTGAGTAATCGAGCGAACCTTTCAATATCATTTTGAGTATGAGCGCTTTATCCATAAAAAAATGGGCCTTTTTGTGTGTGGCCCTCACCCAGACACGAAAGTTTAAAGTCTTCGTATCGACTATAGGTTTCCCTACACCGTTATATTAATATCCCCAAGGGACACTGTCAATTGGACAATTTCCGGAATTTGTCCACCATAATTCCGTATTTTCGAAAGAAAACAACAAGTGCTTTTAGTTATATTTTGCGAATAAGGTCAAGTCCCCCGTCACAACCGTTAAATCGGTGAATTGTCCAGCGTTCACGTTATTAATATCGGTAAACCATCCTTGGAAGGTATGTCCTTCATACGTAGGCGTTGGGATAGTGGCTAAGGGAACCGTCTCTCCGATAACTGCGTTAACAATGACTAATGGAGTGGAGCCATTAATAAGGCCTTCTCCAGCATTAAATGTCAAAGCGGCATATTCCTTCACATGAGACGTCCCTTCGCTTTTCATACCAAAGAGGAAGAGCCAAGTGCCATCGCTTTGGAGTTGATAGACGTAGCCCGTAACGCGGTTGAGATAGAAATCCCCCACTTCGGCGCCATCCACGACAGAATCTTTATCGAGGTTAGTCGTTCCCGTGATCCACTTGGTGCTTTTTGGTCGAGGGAGATAAACGGTTTCCTTAAAGCCATCGGTATAGGTGACAGTAAGCGCATAACGATCGCTATCGCTATGGCTTTCGTCATAGGAAACAGAAGCGATTCCCGCGCCATTTTTGACCTCAAAGGAAGTATTCGTGCCATCGGTGAAGGTAACGGTGATCGTCATGACTCCTTTGGCGTTTGGACGAGAAACTTCAAAAGAAGCGATGCCATTGCCATCTTTTCCTTTTGGAATCGTGATGGTTTTACTTTCAGAGCCATCGGTATAGCTAAAGGCAAGGGTCGTATTTCCTTCTTCGTCGGTACCAATCGTAACATCCTTAACGCCTTTTCCTTCCAAGACTGGAACCTCAATAACGGTTGGTTCCAAAGAGTCATCGCTATAAGTGATGGTTAAAGTGATTTTCTTTTGATCCTCGCTTAGAGTCGGGACAATGCTCTTAATAGAGACGCCGTCTTTCCCAGAAAGGCCTTGTGGGATAAAGAAGACGACAGGGTCCTTCTCTTCATCGGTAAAGGTTATTGTGACAACGGTATTGCCACTTTCGGTATCTTGGCGGGTAGTGATATTGGCAATTCCAGTGCCACTATCGCCATTTCCAAAGAAAGCGCTCGAACAAGAAGTTAAAGGAGCGAGTAAAAGCAAAGAGCCAAGGAATAGCAGGGATTTTTTCATTTTTTTCATAACTTATTCTCCTTTGTTGATAGATACATGCGCTTTTAAGTCATCGATTTTTGGAACTTCATCGAGAAGAATGGGTTTCGTCGCTTCGGCCTTGCCGTTGGTGATAAAGTGGAAGGGATGAGAGCCAATTGTGACGACCACGCAGTCGACGAGCATCGCTCGCATGCCACTTTGGCCACTATTAATGATTTCATCCACCAAGCTCACCTCCAAAGGCTCGCTATAAGTATTATAAGCGCTATCGCTATAGCCGCTTACTTTCGAAACATTAAGTCCCCCACCGTAATAAGCAATCGCGGTGTTGATATAGTCTTTGTCCGAAAGCTTATAGATAAGCCCTTGTTGGTTCATCACCTTTCTTAAAGCGTTTTTCATCGGGAAGATATCATCGATCGTAACGCTCTTATCGCCCATATTGAGTTGCTTTAAGATGGTGGAGATATTCTCTTCGATAAGAGAGCTCACATCGATAGAATCCAGTTCTTTCCAATCATAGAACCGACAATCGCCTTCCAAAGTGATATGAATCGGGGCGCTTGTGCCACCCACCTTGTTAGGTGTTGGAGAATCAAGCATCGCTAGTAAGGAAGTAATGCTCGAAGGAATGCCTCCATAGAGAAGAGGGCCATTAAACATCGATTCCGAAGCAATGCCAAAGACGCCACTTCTTCCAAAGAGGGTGTCTTTGATAGTCATCGAGGCTGCATAACTTGAAACAGCCCCATTCTCATCTAAGAATGCATCCCCGTTATCAAGATACTTTTGGATGATATCGAGGTCTTTGGCGTAGTCGTATTCTTTTAAGGTGCCACTCACCGTCGCATTGATAAACGCATTCAATCTTTCGTTTGCGGTTCCAACACTCGACTCCCCTACATCATCAAAGAATTCGTTAAAGCTCTTATCAATCGCATTCCCGCCCATTGTCTCTTTAACGCGTCTAGAAGTGTCGTAATTCCCTTTCTTGTTCGATCCCGCTAAAAGGAGGAATTCCCCTGCTTTCTTAAGGATCGAGTTCTCTAAAAGAAGATTATCGGCATCGTAGGCTCGAAGGCACACTTTGCCATCGGAAAGGATGGAATTCGAAATCGTGACGTTCTTGCTTTCGACATCGAGCACGCTTCCAGTGTAGGTATATTGATAGAGATTATCGCTTTCATCGGCGTTAGAAAGCTTCACGTCATTAATAGTGACGCCATCTTTTTCCACATAGATTCCTGCGTTATCTTGCCCTAAAGCAACGACCAGTGGAATCTTGCTGATATCACCAACTCCCACAAAAGGGAGAGGGCCATGGAAATAATCCTTCTCGGCATCGGGTTTAAGCTTTCCCGTCGTCGTATCGATAGAGCCGTTATGCGGGAAGCATAAAGCGTCCATATTGATGCTAAAGCCATTGCCATAGAGGTCCTTTTTAAGGGAGATACCCGCCTTCAAGGTCTTGGAATAGTTACCCTTCGTCGCTTTGTTGAAGTCATCGATAAACTTCGAGTCGTAAGTCGTTTCGAAGGTATAGAGCTCCTTCTCGAAGCTATAGGTCTTCTTGGTGAAATCGTAATGGCCAAAGAGAGAAGTATTCTCACTCCTAAGCTCATTAATGGCTTCTCCTTTATCGTTTGTCTTATAAGTGTTCTTTAACGATTCGAGGTTTGTTCCTAAGACAACGTTCTCACCGTTTGTAGAGAAGTTCGTGGCCATCAATAAATCGTCATAGCTATAGACGTTAACGGCGTCGAGCACGTCAAAAGAATAGGTCGCAAAGAAGTGAGAGACAGGATCTTGAAGCTTCAAGAAGCTATCCTTTTGAGGAGCTCGAATCGTCACGGTGCCACTTAGGTTGTCATAAGAGAGGTTATCGCTTGAATCGACAAGGACGTTTTGGTGTGATTCGCCCGTGTCACTATAAGCGGTCGTTTCAATCTTAAAGGTAGCATCCACCTTTTGATAGGCATCTTCCTTAAGCTCCGTATAAGTAAGGTCTTTGGCGCCATAATACTTCGTGCTATCGATATTGGCGCCGCTTCCTTTTCGGACGGGGTTAATAACCATCGCGCCATCTTTATAGATGATCGCGTTAAAGAACTTCGAAACCGAGCCTCTTTGATTCGAGCAAATGACTTCCACTTCGCCTTCTTTTAAGGCGAGCAAAGAGAAATTCCCGTTCTCATCTTCTTCGATTTTCGCAAAATCCTCGTCATTTTGGTTTATTTTCTTCGTTTTCCAAACAAGGTTATTGCCATTGGCAAGAATAAGAGAAGGGTCAACGATTGCTTTCGCTTTCAAAGGATAGCCATGGGTTTCATCGATTTGGAAGCCTTCGTTCTCCTTATAGTCCCACTCGATGCCAAGGATATCGACGGCTACTTGGTTATCCAAGATTTGAATGGAGGCAAAGGTCAAAAGAGCGATAACAAAAGGGATCGTAAGAAGTAAAGCAAGAGGTTTCTTTTTCATATTAGTTTGAGACCTCCATTTCTAAGAACGCTTTCGGATAGAAGCGATAGACCACAATACCAGTAGGTATAAATAAAGCGGCACTAAAGCAAAAAGCAATGAGATAAAGGGCCCAACTTGGACACTTAAGGTAAATCGAAAGGAGGAAGAAAAGAAGGAAGATGATAAATGGGAAAAGGAGGGGGATAACGTCATTTAAAACGCTAAGCTTCATCTTTTTCTCGGCCGCGCTTCGATCATGCATATCGCAATAAAGGCCAAAGACGTTGGTAAAAAGGACGAGAAGTGTTCCGATTGCTAAAGAGGAGAAGAAGACGGGAACGCTAATGATTTGGGCCGAAATAAGAACGATACATGTAAGAAGCAAAGAAAGGAAAGAGAAGAAGACAGGGATAATAAGCTTGGCAAGAAGTTGCTTATCGCTTGAAACAGGAATAGATTTGACAACCTTAAGAGCTTTTCCTTCTCGGGACATTGCTAAGGAAGAGCTGCTATTGATGACCGCCACAAAGAGCAAAATGAGAGTGAGGTTAATACCACTAATAAGCTCTGGGAAGTAAGCGGCATAGAATTGCAAATTCGAATAGATAAGAGAGTTTAAGCTGGAAACGACGGCATACGTTAAAAAGGGGCACATCGTAAGAAGCGAACTATAGGAGAAGATATTGGTCGAATCCTTAAAGAGAAGCGACATCTCTTTCTTTAGGAGCGCTTTAAAAGGCTTATCCAAAACAATCTTCTTGTCTTTCTTCGCTTTCGAAAGGGCCCTGGAGCCATTTCGAAGCTCGTGATAAAAGACAAGCGAAGTAATAGCAATGCCTAAGGTCGCGCTTAAGAAACTCGATCCTAAAGCGATAAGCACATCCGGCAAGACACGTTCTTTAAGGATAATGGCCTCAAGCCAATAGGAGACAGGCAAGAAGCAAGGAAGGCCATTATGGATGGTATTCACCAAGCTTGGAGAAAGAACGCCACCGATCGCACTATCTGTCAACGCGGTTAAGAACAAGGTCAATATCACCTTGTAGAGATAACAAAGGCCGATAACAAGCAAGGAAGCAACGACAAATTGCGCAATGTCGCTTCGCTTCACAAGCTTATAGAGCTGTTGATAGATAACAGCGAACAAAAGAGCGATCCCCATAATGAAGATACTGATGATGAAAGGATAAACAATCGAAAAGACGTAGTAATAAGGAATGAAGTGCCGCGTAGCGCCATAGCAAATGAGCAAAGGCGTTGCGATAAAGAATTCCATTAAGACCGCTTCGGCATAGATATAGACAACCTTCGCTAAAATTTCGGTGCTGGGAGGAATAGGCAAAGGAAGGGTCACTCGACTATCGCTCTCGTTAAAGAGAGAAGATCTGGCTTTAACCATCGCAAAGAAGATGCCAACAAGCATCGTTAGGAAAAGGCAAAGCACTAAGAAGTCGTAAGAACCATAGGAACTATACGCTTCGATCTTTTTGTCGAGCGTAAGAGCAATAAAGCACTCTAAAGCAACAAGGAGTCCCACAAAGAGAACATAGAAAAGAGCCGAAAGCAAGCGAGCTAATAAGGTCTTTGACCCAAGGCCCCTCCTTTCTAGAAATTCTTTTCTAAGTAGCTCTAAAAACATCCTTAATCCTCTTTCTTCTCGCCATACATGTTAAAGAAGATCTTGCTAAGGTCTCTTCTCTTAAGAGGCTCTTTCGCAAAGTCGATAAGTTCGGCCACTACCCCATTATTGATGATGGCGACTCTGGAGCAGACGCGGCTCACCAAGTCGATGTTATGGGAGGTGATAAAGACGCTTCGGCCATTATTGGCGAATTCTTTAAGCATATCCATAAGGGTTTGGTAGACCATGATATCAAGGCCAACCGTCGGTTCATCGAGTACCCAAAGGCTTGGGTTATGGATAAGGGAAGCCATAAGGCACACCTTTTGCTTCATACCATGGCTATATTCCCCGATCTTACGGTTTAAGTCATCGTCTCCAATCATGAATTTCTTCTTCAAGAAAGCGTAGTTCTTATCGAAAGCCTCTTGATACATGTCGTAGCTTGAAGCCACGAATTGAAGATATTCGTTTCCTGTCATCACTTCGTAAGTGACGGGTTCGCTTGGAACATAGCCTATCGCCATCTTGGCATCAATCGGATTCTCTTTGATGTTATGGCCATCGACAATGATTTCGCCACTATCGAAGTCTTTAAGGCCGACCACACTATCGATGGTGGTCGATTTACCAGCACCATTCTTGCCGATAAAGCCAAACACTTCGCCCTTATAGACGTCGATATTGATGCCTTTAAGGACTTCTTTCTTGCCATAGCTCTTATGGAGGTCATGAATCGAAAGAATGACTTCGCAAGTCTCTTCTTTCTCTTCCTTCTTCTTTTTATAAAGAGGCGAGAAGACGTTGTTATTAAGATTTGTTTCTTCCATGTTATTCCCTCCCCCATTTCTTTATCCAAAGAGTTTCGTCCTCTTTGTTTTTCGTTAGTACGTACGTTGCGCCACACGAGGCACATTCATAGCTCTCTCCGGTATTTCGGATCCGAGGCTTTCCACATATTGGACATACCTCTTCATAGACGCCCTCTCGAACGACGAATAATGAAGTAAGGCTACTAAAGAAATCCTTAAGATAGAGCTCGCTTCCTTCTCGAAGATAGGAGAAAGGGCAAGTTCTTTGATATTCGCGAAGAAGGTTACTCGAAGTGAAGAGAATGACGTTATCGTTCTCTTTTTCTTTCTCTAGGCGTCTTTTCTCGATGTCAGAAGCAGTCTTTTCTGAGAAGGTTTCGCTAAAAAGGAGATAGGTATTGCTATGGATTTTTGCTTTTTCGTAAGTGGTTAGAATCTTTAAGCCAAGTCCTTTCGCATCTTCTTCGAAAGAGAAAGAGAAGGTCTTATTCGTCACTTTGAAAGGCAAGAAATGAAGCCTCTTATCGCGACCTATCGAGAAATGTGGAAAGGACTTTAAAGGCAATATGCCCTCTTCTTTGAGGAAGCGAATCATCGATATGAGAGCGAAGTCATAATAAAGAACGTCTTTTTCTTTATTCCCATCTTTCTCAAAACGATTCTTGGTGTAGAAACGGTAGCAATAAGAATAAAGGGGGTCATGGATAAGGACGTTTGTGGCCATAACTGGAAGCGTGAAAGAAGCATTATGGCAAATCTTATAGAATTCCGTTCCTTTTAAGTGTTTTAGACGTCTCTTTAAGGTTCGAGCAAGCTTTAAAAGAGTTTCGCTCCCCTCTTTCGTAGAAGCTTCGCCATAAAGAACGTCCTTCTCTTTCGAAAGATTCCGAAAGAGAGAGAATTCACCATAACGAAGGGTTTTGGTTTGATAGAGATCGGATAAAGAGACGCTCGGTGGAAGAAGCGATTCCAAAAGGCGATCTGTCTCTTCATCCATCCTTTCGATAAGGAAGCAAAGGAAACGGTTCTCATACGTATCCAAAGAATCGATATTCTCGATCGAATGGACGTATTCGGGAGCCATAGCGCCCCTCTTTCTTTTCCAGAGCTTTGGATCTCGGAGGGTGTTTTGGAAGGAATCGAAGGAAAGCTTCCCACTTAATTCGCTTCTTAAAACGATTTCGCTAGTCTCCACTTTGATATGGGGATTATGGAGGATTGAGAGAATGCGGTCTGTTACTTCCTTAAAGGAAAGGAGCTTTCGCTTCTCTTCGTCATATTCGTATTTTGTGCCATAAGGAAAAGATTCGAGGCTCCGATAGAAGTCGTTTTCACCATTCTTATAGACCTCTTGGAGCTTCGCCTCGAAAAGAGTTAAGAAGCTCGTGTTTTCTTCCATTCTTTTCCCCTTACGCGCACTCCTTAAAGTTTCTTAATGAGTCTCGCGATACGGTGATTGGTCTCTTTAAAGCTTCCTTCGCCATACGTCTTAGCGATAAGCGCTTTAAGATCCAATAAGCCTTGAAGGATATAGTCTTCGAAGCGGCCTTCGAGTTTGGAAATCACTTTCTCTGCGAACATGAAGTCCAAAGCTTCTTCTTTGGTGCCACCTGTTGCCACAAACGCAGGAACAAAGAGTTGGATTTGGTGAAGGATACGGTTACCAAAGGTCAAATCGAAGGTATCGTAAGTGAAATCGGTAAGCTTCTTGAAGGTGTTATAGTCGTCCATGGTAAGTTGGTTGTTCTTATTGCTTATCGCTTCCTCAAAAAGCGACTCTAAACGGGTGAAGCTTAAGGAAATAGGATTACTTTCACCTGTCACTTCGAAAGGTTCGTTGCGGTCATCGAAGTCGAGCGTAATAGCACGGTCATAGACCTTATCGGTGATGGTATAGGTCGATTCATCTTTATTGGCAGTGCCGATAAAGAAAGTGTTATTCGGGATTTGAAGGATGCCATCTTGGAGATGAAGTGGCGCATCGAAATCATACGGGAATTGCATGATTTTGATCTTCCATTCGTCTTCTGGATATTCAAGGATACTCAAGAAGTCGGCAAAGTAGTATTCGATACGGCTGATGTTAAGTTCATCAAGAACCATGATGTTCACGTGTTCTTTCTTGTAGCCGAATTCGTAAAGTCTCTTTAAGAATTCCGTCTCGTTATAGGTACGGGAGAAGTCGTTATAGTAGCCTAAGATCGAAGTGCGGTCACGCCAAGTGGCTTGGACCGCTTCGAAGAAGGATTTCTCGCCGATAAATTCGCTAAAATAACGAGCCAAAGAAGATTTACCAGTACCGGAAAGACCTTCTAAAATGATGAGTCGAGAAGCCGCGAAAGCGCTCACGAATTCACGAATCGAAAGAAGGGAATAATAGAGGCCTTCTTCTTTCGCAAGATAATTGCGGAATCGCACGCAGATATCGCTTAGCGATAAGGAATCATCAAAGACGTCATTTGCTGGCGCCATATTGAGGTAGTCAATCGAGCAAAGACCGGGGAAGACGCGTTCCTTTTCTTTTAGTGGTGAAGCATCATCCGATGTCGAGCCGCCGTTATTCGAAGTGCCACCATTGGCGCTTACGGCACCAGAGACGCTTGTCGGATTGCTACTTTCCCCGAAGGACTCGGCGAGTTGACCTTGTTCCTCGGCGCGTTCTTCTTCCGCTTCTTGCTCTTCTTTTTCTTTTTGTTCCGCTTTCGAGCCATCAAAGAACTTAAACGGCTTATCGATGTTCTTAAGGTTCACCACCAAGAAGCAACCATTCAAAACAATAGAACCCAAGATAAGGAAGATAAAGAGACCAATGACAATGGCTTCGCCTAAGAAGATAAAGGAAGTGCCAATGTAATAGGGATAAGGCTTATCGCTAATTTGAGAGACCATGGAGATGCCAATCCATAAGGCTCCACAAATAAGGAAGGTGATGCCATAGGTTAAAAGCCACTTCTTGGAAGTTGGCTTCTCATCGTAATATTTGGCAAGGCGAACTTCATAGATGATAGAAGAGACGCAAAGAAGAATATAGATAACAAAGAGGATGATGAGGAAATAAGCCTGTAAGGATCCTGCTGGAACGCCTCGCACCACTCGCCCTTCTAGGTCATTAAGCGGGAAGAGTGAAGCGGCTAATAACTGGATAGGATTATTCTTTGCAAAGAAAGGATTGTTCCCATCAATCGCTACCGCACTAAATAGGACCATCAGCAAATAGAAGAACACCAGCGAAATCGCAATGAAGTTCTTTCTCGTGAAATGGGTCTTAAACATAGGCATTCTCCTTCTAGAGGCTATTCCCCTTCTTTTTTGTCCGTTTCGACAAAGCCTGTCGGATCTAAGAGTTTGTCTTCTTCGACATCATTATATACCTTGCTCGAGTTGTCTCTGGTATCGGTCACAGTGACGGTGTTCTTTCCATCTTGTGACTTCACAAAGACCATATGGTCGGTAAGCTTTTCGTTTTCATTCATCTCTTCTTTGGAGACAAACTTCCCATCTTGGAAGATATAGGCATTTCCCTTGTAGAAGAGAGTCTCGCTGAAGTTGCCAGTGAGATTCTTTTCCGTGCCTTCGCTTAGGTCGTAGTCGATTAAGCCAATAAGCATATTGGTTCTTTCTTCAATCGCCTTCTTGTATTTGCTCGAAAGAGTGTCGAACATGAAGAGACAATAGACGATAGAGAGAACCGTCACGATACCGGCAGGCGATTGAAGGAAGATGACAAAGATGCCAATTCCCTTTAAGCGAGTGCCATTGTAGTAGCCAATGATTTTGTCGTAGGTAAGGTAACCAGAATATTGCGAACCACCGACATTATCGGCGGAGGTATTCGAGTCTCCTTGCGTAAGATAAGTCACATTGCCCTCGCTATCGGTTTTGATTTCGACAATACGGTGAACGATAGTGACATTCTTCTTGTTCTTATAGGCGACAACGTCATAGAGCTTGACGTCTTCTTGGCTATGATATCGACTTAGGCCAATGATGTCATAAGTATCGAATTGGTTATTGAGATCGTCATTATTCTTAACGTAATCGTTATTCTTTTGGGACATGGAACCCGAGGCGATCACGATAGCAGTGCTATCGCCAAAAGGCATCGAGTTATCGCGAATTTTCGCGACAATCGCAAAGAGGAATATAACGAATATCGCTCCTAGAAGGACTCTAGAAGCGATTTTGCCAACGAGTTTAAAAATCTTTTTGGTTTTATTCCGTTTTTCCTTTTCCTCATCGATAGCGTTATCAATGAGTTCGATATCTTCCTTACCAGACAACACTTCCTCAGTGTTGGTCTTGTAATAATGATGGAAGAGAATCGTGAAGACGGCACTAAAACTAACAAGACATACAATCGTGACGATTAAGGTGATGATATCGGTGGAGGACATTATTCAGCGACTGTGATCGTTATTTTATAAGTCAATTCAGCGTCTTGGATTTCTTTTAAAGCCTTTTTGTATGTATCAGCTTTGCCTTGGGAATCCGCCGCGCTTGGGTTCTTCTTCTCAAACAACCCGCCCCAACTAAAACTATAGTTTTTGGTGAACGTCTGATCGGTTCCCTTAGTTAATGCCGCGCCATTTTCATTCTTAGCACCAGCAATATCAATTAAGGTTGCTTTAGAAGTTTCGGTCAAAGGCAAAGGGCAGCAAATGTACGACTGCTTGTCTCCATCCGCAACATTCGAAACCACTTTGTTAGTATCAAATTCGCTACCTGCTTTTTTATTAACCGTCATATAAGCCGCAATGCCTTTATAGGTAGCATCAGTTCCAACGTTATAAGTAAAAGTAAGGGTGAAATCTAAGTTTAGTTTCGAATCTTTAGCGGTAAGAAATTTGCCTTGATTTTTGCTATCGGCATCGAAAACTATTTTTGTTCCTGAATTTGGATAAGTCACTGTCGCTCCTTTAACGGTCACAGAGCCATCCAAAACGTCGGCGACCTCAACAGTAACACCCGATACTTGGTCGTCAGATTTGCTCACAGCAATCCAAGCCGAAAAGCCAACAGAAGCCACCGCAACGGCGGCTAAACTCATTGCAGCAATGCCAATGGTCTTACTCTTAGATAATTTATTCATCTTAAATCCCTCAATCCTTATTTAGTTAGAGTGGCTTTCAAATTAATCTTCTTCCAGGTGATTTGTTGTTGTTCACCTTCGCCCGTTTTGGTTTTGATGAACTTCTCACGCATAGCATTCAATTCCATCACAGCCTTATCGCCAACCGTAACGATTTCAGCATCGCTTTTAGAAGCAAATGGTTCGCCATTGTAATATTTCTTAGGAGATTTGTTATCACCGCCAAAGAAAGATCCCCACGTAAAATCGAGGGTTTTTTCAGTGGGATAAGTCCAAGTATAAGTGCTTCCACTGGTAGTTTTCTTGGTGTATTCGCCATTAAGATCAACAGCAATATCGGCTGGCGCATTGATGTAAGTCCAAGAATCACCAGTTCTATCCGTGCCCATCAAATTATCAGATTCCTCAGCATTTGGAAGGACATAATCTTCCTGATTCTTTTCGGGCATTGTGATTTCAAAATGAAGCTTTGTATATTCTTTGACGTCAACGCCCTTACCAAAAGTTATTATTAGTTTATTAATATTGACAGATAATGGTTTCTCTTTAGTTGGATCGGTCTTTAAAGATAAAACTTTTCCAGCTTTCAAAGTGCCCTTTTCCTCTTCAAGAGAAATGCCACCACTTAATTCCATCTCTAAACGGACAGAGTTGTTCTCAGCAGTATCAACAGTGACTCCAATATCATTGTCCGCGGCTTTGTTACCATTGATAACCACCCACGTCGCAAAGCCAGTCGTAAGGAGGGCAACGGACGCAAAGGCAGCTAAACCACCAGCAACCCATTTTCTCTTGGATTTCGAATTGATTTCTTTTCTCATTATGAGATTCTCCTTTCGTAGCCTCCTCACTTACTGACTAATGTGCAGGTGCTTATGTTCTCTTATCTCTTATATATAAGGATAAAGGGATACATGAACAAGCGGCTCACTTTATGAAATCACCTTGATGCTTAAGAAGGCTAAACGAGCGTTCTTAGCTCTCGGCGGAAAAAATATAGTCTAAAAAGAAGAGAGTTCAAGAGTGAAAAAACTTCTTTCCTTGATAAAATTATTTTTCAATATCATTTTTTGATATTTTAAAAGTAAAAACATGGCAAAACCCCTATCTCTTCTTCTCGATGTAAAAGTTTGCCTATGAAAAAGAAAATAGGAAAAGAACAACATTTGTTCCATACCTCTATCAAAATTAGATGTATCTTCTTCTTTGTAAAGAGGAGAAGCAAAGGATAAAGGGAAAAATGAAAAAGAGCGTTCTCACGAAAGATGCTCGTTTTGCATATATTTATCGGTTTTTTGTATTTTTCCTCTATCCCAAAAGAAATCCTTCTTCGAATGCAGGCTTTCTTCCATTGATATTTTGCGAATGGACTTATAAAGGTTCCTATCATAGAGATAACCATTTGGAAACTTTAAGCCACAATGGCTATTGACGCCAAAATCAAATGGAATCGGCCCTCGAAGATAGCTATCTTTTCTCTCTATCAAGAAAGGATTCATGGAACATCTCTTCTCTTTCCTTCCTATCGAGTTCCGTTATTGGATTATGCTTTCAGCATAGGCAATGGTCTTTTTGATCCCTGGCAAGAAATTGAAGAACGTTAGGCTCCTAACTCCTATCCTAGGAGTATCTCCTTCTATTCGCTCCTACAATTAAAAATACCTCGCCTATCTCCTTAGACGAGGCATAAACGAGAGAGGAAAATAAGAAGAGTTAGAGACTTCTTACGTACTCTTCGAGTTCATCGCGATGAGCCAAGATATCTTCGAAGAGGGTAAGTTGGCAAAGAGCACGGACCTTGTTGTGCTCTGGATAAGCCACCTTGAAATAGGTATCGCCATTAAGGTAGTCGCCCATAAAGCGAAGGACGAGTTCATAGGTCATCTTGAGGTATCCATAGACAAGATACTTCTTCGTCTTTTCATCGAGCATGGACTCCGCTTCAGAGAGGTAGCCTTTCATGAAGGAATGGAAGAGCTCGATATTCACGCCGACTTTGGAAAGATCGGGTTCATCTTCGTCGGTCTTAGAAGCACTGCTTCTTAAGGCATCTCCGACATCGTCTGGAACATATCCAGGCATGATGGTGTCAAAATCGATAAGGCAAAGGGCTTTCTTTTCGTCTTTCTCAAAAAGGACGTTAGGAATCTTCGGATCATTGTGGGTAACATGAAGTTCTAAGCCCTTATAGTCTTCCGCATATTCCTTATAGCTTTCGATGCGAGCAATGATGTCTTTAATCGGTTCTAAGCGACCAGCGACATTCTTTTCTTTCGCTTCGATGAAGTCGCGATAACGGCTCTTCGTATCGTGGAAATGAGGAATGGTTTCTTTAAGGCTTGAGGCTGGGAAGTCCTTAAGGTCATTTTCAAATCTTCCTAAGGTCTTGCCATCTTCATAGACGATATCCGGATCTTCGCTATAAAGGAGGGTTCGGCAATCTTCCACCTCAATAAAGGCGCGCCAAGGATCACCACATTCATCATAATGCATCTTCTTGCCGTCTTTGGTATTCACAAGCATCAAGCATTCTCTTTCAGGAACGCCACCTCTTTCCTTGATCTTCTTCACGAGGGCAGCGCTTACAGCGTCGATGTTAGACATGACCGCTTCAGGATCTTTAAAGATGTTGTGATTGAGTCTTTGAAGGATGTAACGTCTCTTATCCGTTACCACGTGAAAGGTGTCGTTGATGTGACCACTATGTTCACCAAGGGTTTCGAGGACCTTGCCTTCGAAATCGAAATAATTGGCGGTTTCTAAAACCGTTTCTTTTGTTAAATTTCGCATATAGCAAAAATTATAGAGACGCCTTGGAACGAAAGCAAAAAGAAAAAGGCTTTTAGAATGAGGAATAAGAGCTTTTTGAATGAGATTTAGAGAATTCCTCCGCTACAAAAGGGTCTCAAGGTGTGTTTTAAGCGAAAGAGTTCTTTCCTGAATCATCGAAACGAATCTCTTCTTGAACAAGGTTATAGACTTCAAGGCAGTCGCGAAACGAGAAATAACACGCGATCGCTTGTACGAATAGAAACCCTTTGAACATCATTCGAATAAGAATGAAAGCTCTCTCATCCACTATATAAGAGGAATTTTCTAAATATTGAGCAATGATTCTCAGGAATCTCTTTCTTTTCTTCGTTAGAGAAGGGGAACCTCTTAGGAATAGTTTCCTAAGGATGTTAGAATTCCCTTATGGAAGGAATTGAAGTCCAAGAGATCAATAACACCGACCCCAATAACACCAAGGAGTCCTATTTCGTTCCCGATAACGAGAAGAACAACAAAGAAATCAACGTTGGGAACATGGAGGTAAGGAACTACGAGGGGAAGTCCTCCAAGAAAATCTTAAAGGTACTAACGTTCGTATTGACGTTAGGAAACGCAGGGCTTCTTGGTGGTTCTCTTCTATCCAACGCGTTTGTCGGGAAAGAACCAACTCTTGCTAACATCTCGTTCAAAAGAAACTCTAACTCTATTGAATATTCCTTCGACATCAAAGAAATAGGGACGCTTGATGTTTCTTTAACGCTTAAACGGGATGAGGAGATTCTTCACCAAGAAAGCTTTACGGAAAAAGGTTCTTATCAAGGAATCATCAAAGAGCTCGGCGAAGAAGAACTTATCGTGACCTTAGCGTCGACCAATGACGTGGACTATTGGAAGACCCTTTACGAAGAAACCCTTTAGGAGAAAGTCAATGGAAGAAAAGAAAGTGGAAACGGCAAATAGTGAAAAGAACACTGAGAAAGTGACTTTATTAAGAAAAAAGCCGGAAAGCATAACCAAATACATCGTTTATGGCCTTCTTTTCCTTATCTCTATCGTAGGACTCCTCTTAGTAGTGTATTCAAGGCAAATCTGGGGAGACGCCATCGGCGATAAGGTCTTAGGAGAAGGAGTTGCAAATGGATGGGTCGCGTTAGGACATTATTTCAGCAAGAGAACGCCCGCGATTATAACGACCCTCATAATCGTTGCGATCGCCTTGGTGCTTATCTCCATCTCGAACTTCCTAGTACAAGTCACAACCTTCAAAGGCAAGAAAGCAAAAACCGTGGGAAGCCTTATTCGCTCTCTTGTTAAGTACATCATCATCATATTAGCAATCGCTTTTATCTTAGGCGCATGGGGCGTCGATGTTGGTTCGATTGTAGCTGGTTTAGGCGTCTTAACGCTTATCATCGGCTTAGGTTGCCAATCCCTTATCCAAGACGTTGTGAGCGGCTTATTCATTGTCTTTGACGACTATTTTAGCGTTGGGGACATGATTATCGTCGATGGCTTCAGAGGCTATGTCGAATCCATTGGTCTTAGAACTGTGAAACTAGATGACCATTGTGGAAACGTCAAAGCCATCACCAATAGTCAAATCACGACCGTCGTAAACCTTTCAAGATCCCCAAATCTCATCTATATCAACTTCACCATTTCCTATAATGAAGACTTAGAGCGGGTGGAAGGCGTCTTAGCCAAGGAATTCCCAAAGATAAATGCCGCTTTACCACAACTAGAAGATCCTCTTACCTACAAGGGTGTCGATGGCTATGACAAAGCTGGCATCGTGCTTGCCTTTGGCGCCACTTGCAAAGCGGAATATCGCTTCCAAGTCGCGCGTGACTTAAAAAGAGAAATCTTTTTGGCTTTAACCCGCAATAACATCGAAATCCCTTACACCCAAATCGTTGTGAATGCGCCAGACCAAAGGGAAAGACCCCTTGCTTCCAAGGAAGAGAAGGCGTTAAGCAAGAAGATAAATACCGAAAATAGAAAGCTGGACGAAGAGGACGAGAAGACCCTCTTGGAGAAAGCCAAAGAAGATTTTAAGAACATCGAAAAGATAGAAAAAACGAAAAAAGCACGCAAAAAGGCCATCGAAAAGGAGCAGAAAAATGATTGAAAAGAACGTTTCTAGTAAATATCCGTACGAAGGGAGTGCCAAACCAAAAAAGAAAAAGCATCATTTCGGCTGGCTTATCGCTCTCATTGTTATCCTTTTAATTATCGTGATTCCCATCGCTTCTCTCTACATCTTCGTTTACGATAGCTCAGACCCAAGCGAAGTGAGGGATTACAACGTCACCACTTCCTTAAAGCAAAAAGCCGTCCAAGCGTTAAGCGAAAAAAGAGAAGCGAAAGAGAAAATCGCTTTGTCCTTTGGTGAAGAAGACCTTCGAGGTCTTATTCAAAGCGCTACTAAAGACCTTTCTTCCCAAAGCGAATACCTTCGTGGATTTGATGCCAAAATCGACGGCGAGAAGCTCCTTTTTGAATGCTATGTCGGAAACCTCCCTCTTTCCTTCAAATCCAAAATCACTCTTTACACCACACTCAGCGAAGAAACGGATGCCTATGTCTTCCATATTGATTCCTTTAAGCTGGGAAAGATAGGCATCGGTTCCGACATATTGTCGAAGGTAGGAGTTTCTTTCGATGATAAGGATATCGATGCCGCCTTTGAAAGTGCGGGTCTCCATGTCACAAGCGATCTCTCCGAAGGAAAAATAACCTATTCCAAAGAAAACGCAAAGAAAGATGCCGTCACTCTCTTAGCTTCTTCAAGTGCTGATTCTCTTTATTCTTCCTTGCTTTCGGAATTAGTCGATATGAATCTCTTAACGATCAGTTCGAAAGACGGCTTAGCTCTCTCGATGGATCTCGCGTCCATTCATAGTAACGACGAATACTTAACGCCTTCCAAGAATCTAACCCTCTCCAGTGACTTAAACTCCTATCGCGACAACGTCGTTACCTTACTCAATGAAGAAGCATTCCAAAAAGAAGCCCCTTATGACACCTACCTTATGGAATATCTCATCAAGGGATTTAATAAACTTAGCGAGGACGAAAAGAACTACATAAAGGATAAGGATTTCTCAAGCGTCGGTATTTCCACTCCTCTTCTCTATGAAGGAAAAAGATACGCCGCCGAAGGAAAGGACTTAAACGCCCTTCTTGAAGAGAGAAAAGGAAGCCTTTTAACGGGTGGCATCAAAGTGAGCGAAGACGAGTTAAATCTTCTTTTCCAAGACACTTCTCTTTTAGGAACAAGCTACCTGGTAAGTGCCCCCTTCGATAACGTCTATCAATCAAGTTGCGTAAGCGTGGATAACTTCTATAGCAACATCACAAATGACCATATTTCTTTTGTGCTTGGAATAAACTTCGGAGGATATGAAGTTCCAGCGATTCTAAACTTTAAGACGGTAAGCGGAAGCGCCATGCTTTCACTTCAAAAAGATCACTTCTATCTCGGAGAGAAAGAGATTTCCGAAAATCTAAGCAAAACTCTCCTCGATTTGCTAGCAAGTTCCTTAGACGACGAGTATTGGATAAGTGTCGATAGCGAGCAAGAAACGCTTCATATCGGTAACATCTCTTCCCCTATTCTTGGCGTCAATATGAAGGCGAGTCTAAAAGGAAATAGCATCCAAGACGATGGCTATCTCTTATTCCAGGAGAAGATTGGTTTATGAAATGGAAATTAAAAGAAGTGACGCAAGAGACATCTCATCCCTTCTTGAATTACTTCACCCTTCATTACGAGGTCTCTAAAAACGAAGAAAAGAAGAACTACTCTTACTATCTTGCCAGTCGCCATAAAAAGGAAGAGCTTCTTCCCGAAACGCATGACCTTTCGCGTCCCGATGGAGTCACCATCCCTCTTTATTACGTTGATGAGAATGGAAATTACTTTATGCTTCTAACAAAGCAATTCCGTCCTGCGATAGGCGCTTACGTTTATAGCGTTCCTGCCGGCTTAATGGACCCAAGCGACAAAGACATACTCCAAGTTGCTAAAAGAGAAGCCAAAGAAGAAGCGGGCGCCGTTATCGGGGATTTAGAAATACTTAGCAAAAATGGCACCACAAGCAGTGGCTTAAGCGATGAAACCAATGCGATCGTACTAGGGAGAATCCTCTCATTCGAAGATAAGAAGCTCGAAGAATTTGAAGATATCCGTGCAAAACTCTATTCTTTTGAAGAAGTTAGAGCGATGCTAAAAGACGACAACTACTTCTTCTCCAACACCGCTCGACTGATTTTCTTGCTCCTTTTGGAGCGTTTTAAAAGCCACCGATAAAAGGTGGCTTGAGAGACAAGAAGAGTTTTAGTCATGACGAGAATCGTCTTTGAAGCATTCACAAAAACGGGCCGAAAAACTCGGTTCCATCTTTTTTAATGCGAGATGCGTCAAAGAACCAAATTGGTTCATTCGGAAGAAGGCTTCCCCTTCTCTTCTTTCTTCGCTTACAAGCACCGTCAAAGAGCTTGGAAGAGGAACCATATATTCCCAAGCAATAACCGGCGAGAGATTCATAAGGTGCGAAAGAAGAGCGGTCATAACGCCTAAATGGCAACAGAAAAGAAGCGTCTTGTGATTCCCATCCTTAACATCATAGATAGCGCCATTACGAACGTATCCATATTGCGCTAGAAGATGGTCGAATTCTTTGGTGACTCTTTGGTATTCCTCATAAGCACCACTTCCTTGATAAATAGGTGTTTCCATCCATTTATTGGCATCAAATAAATCTGGGTATTTGTTTAAGGTCGCGGGAAGAAGATCCCAAGAACAATATTTGGTCGGAACACCAGGTTCGTCGATTGCTTTGGGAGGCGAAAATTCTCGAAGCCATTCATAGTACGTCGCTTCTTTATGGAAGGCATCTAAGGTAGGTTTTAAAGTCTTTTTCGCACGCCCTAAAATCGAACAATAGAAAGCGTCTATCTCCGGATATGAGGAAAGAAGATAATCCTTTAGAGCGTCCGCTTCAAGAAAGCCTTCGGGAGTTAAGGAATCCTTCTCGTAATCGGGGTCACCATGACGAACAAAAAGTAATTTCATGTTATTGGATCTTTTCGAAGTGGGGCGTTGGTTCGTCTTCTACAATCGCTTCTTCAATCACAATCGGAGTGATAGGACGATCGCTTGGCGTCTTCTTTTGCTTGGCGATCTTATCGACGACATCCATGCCACTTACGACCGTCCCAAACGCGGCATATTGACCATCGAGAAAGGTATCGCGAGCGTCACAAATAAAGAATTGAGAGCCAGCACTATCAAAAGCAGCGCTACGCGCCATCGAGATAACGCCTCTTTCATGACTGAGGTTATTTTTCACGCCATTCGCGCGGAATTCTCCCTTAATGGAATAACCAGGTCCTCCCATGCCGTTGCCTAATGGATCGCCACCTTGAATCATGAATCCCTTAATAATACGATGAAAGGTTAAACCGTTATAAAAACCACTCGAGCAAAGGCTTACGAAATTCGCTGCTGAAATCGGTGCATTCTCATAATCCATCTTTAGGACGACCTCGCCATAATCTTTGATACGTAAAGTAACCATGTTGTTCTCCTATTACGGTGATTATAACATCATGGCCAAAAGAACTCTCTTAATATGGGGAAGGGACTTTTTACCTCTTTTCCATTTTTAAAGGAAATAGGAGGATTAAAAGTGAAAAGAAGTTCGAACAAAACACAACAATTCATTCTCTCGCTGTATAATGTAACCGAAAGTAGCTACAATATTGTAGGAGATTTCATATGATTAAAAGAGACTTTTATCTCGATAAGCTCATAAAAACAAGAAAAAATGGCGATGTCAAAGTTATAACGGGCATTCGACGGGCCGGAAAAAGCGTGCTTCTTTTCGGCTTGTTTAAAGATTACCTCCTTAACGAAGAAAAAATAGAAGAGAAGAACATCATCGCTATTTCTTTGGACAAGAGAAAGGACTTTAAGTTTCGTGATCCCATCTATCTATCGGACTACATCGAAAAAAATGTCACTTCTTCCAAAGAGTTCTTTTATCTCTTTATCGACGAGATCCAAATGTCGATAACCACAAAAGACGAGCTTGGTTATAACGTTACCATTTATGACATGCTTAACGAGCTCAAAGACATTAAAAACCTCGATATTTACGTTACCGATTCCAATTCCAAAATGCTTTCAAGCGACATCCTCACTGAATTCCGAGGCCGTTCAACTCAAATTCACGTATTCCCTCTTTCTTTCAGAGAGATATACGAGCACGAAGGAGGCGAAAGAAAACTCAAATTGGATGAATATATGACCTATGGAGGAATGCCAAAACTCCTTGAGTACACGGATGAAAGCGATAAGAAAAAATACTTAGCGAATCTTTTTAATGAAGTCTATTTGAAAGACATCATTGAAAGAAACAAGATTGAGAAAAAAGATATTCTTAATTCCATCTTGGACTATCTTTCTTCTTCCGTTGGCTCTTTGACGAACCCCAACACCATCGCAAATGTTCTTTCAAACGAGAAAAAAGAAAAGATATCAAGTGAGCTTGTCTCCTCTTATATTGACGATGCGAAGGACGCTTTTGTGATTTCGATGGCCAAAAGATACGACATCAAAGGAAAGGCCTATTTCAAGTATCCAAATAAATACTATTACGTGGATCCTGGGCTAAGAAACGCACGCTTGAACTTTAGACAATTTGATCCCGGTCACATTATGGAAAATATCATCTACGTAGAACTGCTTCGAAGAGGTTATTCTGCAGATGTTGGTGTTGTCGAAGATAGAAGAAACGGAACTTATATAACCAAAGAGATAGATTTCGTCGTGAATGACGGTGACAAAAGAGCCTATATTCAATCCGCGTTGAAAATCGACGAAGAAAAGAAAAAAGACTCGGAATTAGAGTCTTTAAGACTAACTGGAGATTTCTTTAAGAAGGTCGTCATACAAAACGACATTGAGCACAATTTCTACGACGATATGGGCTTTTATCACGTAAGTCTCTTTAATTTCTTACTTGGCGAAAATATATTCTAGAAATCTTGGCTTCATCCTATGAAAAACCCCCATCCTAAAAAGATGGGGCTTCAATTATTTGAGCTCGAGCTTTTATTAGTCGCATCTCGAGTAGCGACACATATTTGACTCAGCTTTGGCTGGCCAAGTCAGTGGAGCTTCTCCACAAGGTTATTATAAAAGTAAAACATCTATCGTCAATCTGCTCACCTCTTCCATGAGGATAGGAGAACATAGAGTCGCCAAGCGTCTTGCTTCTTCTCTCTTTTTTAGAGTCTTATCATATCTTTATGAATTTCGAGGAATCTCTTATTAAGTGGTACAACAAGAATAGGCGTATTCTCCCTTGGCGAGAGGATCCAACTCCATACCATGTCTATTTAAGCGAAGCCATGCTTCAGCAAACTCAAGTCAAGAAAGTATTGCCCTATTACGAAAGGTTCCTTAGCGTTTATCCTTCCATCGATTCCTTAAGCGAGGCAACGCTCGAAGAAGTCAACCTTTTATGGCAAGGACTCGGTTATTACTCGCGAGCGAAGAATCTCTTAGAAGGCGCAAAATCTATAGCAAAACTCCCTTCTTTTCCAAACACTAAAGAAGAATTGCTTAAAATCCCAGGCGTCGGCGAGTATACCGCCAAGGCGATTCTTTCCATTGCCTTCCATAAGAAAGAGATCGCTATCGACGGCAATCTCATTCGCGTCTATAGCCGCTTCGAAGAAGAGGGCGAGAAGAACCCTATTCTTATGAAAAAGAAAGCAGAAGAATTCTTAAAAGGAGTTCTTCAAAAAGAAGACCCAAGTTCTTTCAATCAAGCACTTATGGACTTAGGGGAGATGGTTTGCCTTCCAAACGGCGCTCCTCTTTGTGAATCTTGTCCTCTTAAAGAAGCTTGCAAGTCCTATAAGCATAAGAGCCAACTTCTCTATCCGCCTAAGAAACAAAAGAAAGAACGAAAAGAAGTCGATATGTCCGTTTTTCTTTTTTGTTACCAAGATGAGATTTTTATCCATCAAAGAGAAGACAAAGGGCTCCTTGCTTCCCTCTTTGAGTACCCGAACATCGAAGAGAAGCGAACACGTAAAGCAGTCGAAGAACATCTTCAAAACGAGGGAATAGCTTTCACGAGCATTATTCCTTTAAAGAAAGAAAGACATGTCTTCTCACATATCCTTTGGAAGATGAACCCTTTTCGAATAGAAGTCAAAAATAAGAATATCCCCTACTCTGGCAGATGGGTGAAGATAAAAGAATTAGGAACCCTTTATCCGATGCCAACCGCATTTGGAAAGATAAAAATCGAAAAAGAATAGCAAAACCCATTTATTTTAGAAACGAACTATCGAACATCCTTTCCTAATTCATGAATATATAGAGGAATGGCCCCTTCGAAAGAAGCTCCATAAAGAAGGCCGTCTTCTTTTACTTCGTTCGATAAGCGAATGGCTTCATGAACGTAATCATGAGCAATGCGCGTTGCTTCAAAAAGGGAGAAGCCATTTCCTAAAGCACCCACAAGAGACGAAGCAAAGAGATCTCCCGTTCCATGGAAACGCCCAGGATAAAGTGGGGTGGAATAAATCTTGATATCCCCATTTTCATAAACGATGTCGCTAATTTCATTGGGTTTAAAAGTTTGGCCACTTAGGACAATCTTCCTTGGACCAAGCTTTGTTAAAGACGCTAAGAGAAGAGAATAGAATTCCTTATCGAGGCCTATTTCTTTATTGGGATATGGGATGTCGCTAAGAAGACATGCTTCAGTAAGGTTAGGAACGATGATATCCGCATAGGAAATAAGCTCTTTCATCTTGGCGATGTGTTCTTTTTGGAAACCCGGATAAAGAGAACCGTTATCGGCCATCGCTGGATCGATAAGGATATTCGTCGAAGGAGTCCTAAGTTCTTCGATTATCTTTTCCACAAGCGGTATCTGCTCCGTTCCTAAGTAACCCGTATAGATGGAATCAAAAGAGTTCTTATAACCTCTCCATTTCTCAACAATCGGAAGCATTTCATCCGTTAAATCTTTATAGGTCCATTCTTTGAAGGCGGTGTGATTCGACAAAATGGCAGTCGGAATAGCGACACACTCTAAACCAGCAGCACTAATGGTCGGAATGGCGACCGTCAAGGAGCACCTTCCAAGGCAACTAAAATCTTGTATCGTCAAAACGCGTTTCATGGAAAACTCCTTTTAGGCCGCACTCGCTCCAAATAGCGAAGAGAGATAGTTATAGATGGATAAGGAAAGGGAGAAAGAACCACTTTCATTGAGGCCTTCAATGGAATCCTTTAAGTTTGGTATCGAAGCAATAATCACTAGCGCAATAACCACAAGTGAGAAGGAGAAAATAAGGCCATTGATGCCACCGAGTACACGACACAAAACGCCATTTGAATCAGTTAAAAGATGTGCCAAAGGAAGAGTGATAAGCCAAAGGAGGAGCGATAAAGCAAGAGAAGAAAGGATATAAAGAGCAAGGAAAGCGATCCACTTTCCTAGCACCTCATTTTGAAGCGTCTCATTCATAAAGCTTTGATACCAATCAGTCGCAAGCACCATATCTAAAAAAGCAAAAGAAACCCAAAGGGCGGCTGCCATAGCGATTAAGACCACTATCTTATTGAAAGCCTTCTTTCGAAAGCCAATCAAGACGCCAAGAATAAGGCCTAGGGCCACAACAACAATCGCGATGATATCAATGTAATTCATAAGATGCCTCCATCACCTAAAGATAATGAAAAGAAAAGAATAATGTAAAGGATATTTGCAAAATATCGAAGTTTCGCATATGTTTTTTAATTTTTGTTTCGAATAATCTGTACAGGTTTGATACGTATCACAAGAATGAGCGTGAGCAAAGATATAAGAAGCGTCATGAGGAACAAGAAGACGATACTCATAATGGCGAAAAGCCAATTGAAGGTAAGGATGTCGCTAAAGACGAAGGAATAGCCTTTCCAGTTGTTGATAAAAGCGTGGAGGATAACCTTATTAAGGACAACGCAAAGCACATAGTAGAAGATAAGGAAAAAGAGGGAAGAGACGACATTAAAGTTTAAAGTGGTAAGGCCGAAGACTCTGGAAAGGCTCCAGTTCTTCATGCCTAACGCTTTCAAAATACCGATGTTGTAACGCTGAGACTTGATGACATCGATGCTATAGAAAAGAAGCACAACCACCGCCATCACAAGGCACGCATAAGAAAGCACTTTGAAGGCTTTACCAAAAGACTCAATGGTCTTGGTGACGTTATTGAGATAAACCGACAAAGGATTCGAAATGGAAATACCATCGTCCTTTAATAACGTACGTACCTCATCAATCTTGGTACTATCATCCATAAAGATGCCATATCGACAAAGCTGGCCTTCTTTAATTTTTTGGTAGTTCTTAGGACTCACAATATATTCAGCCCACGTTCCATAGGGTGCAGATTTTAAAATATCTTGGTGGTTCTCAATGATTTTGATTTTGGTACTCACTAAATTAGCAAAATTGCTTCTACCACCATTGATATTGTGATCAAGGCCAATCGTAACCCCGCCGTTGTTATTAAAACGGTTATCGATATATTCCTCTAAGGATGAAGCGTCGCTTCTTTCCGTTAAGCTTGCAACTGCCTCATAGCGAACATAGATCTCATCGTCCTTCACTTCTTCCGAATAGGTATATCCACCCGCTCGAAGGGCAAACCTTTGGTTTTGCCCAATGTTAAAAGAAGCATTGGAAACGTAGACGGAACCATGGGTATCAAAATCCTCTAAATAAGCATGAATGAAATCGTTCTCAAAGCTATAGCAGCAATTGTAATAATTCATGAGTTTCGTGGTCATTGGATAGTTCTTCTCGTTTAAAAGGACATTATGGTCTTGTCCAGTCGTCTGGAGATCGTTTCGAAGTTCTTTGAACTTTTCTTGGTAACCCGTTTTCAAAATGCCATTAATCCAATAGCCCCCTTGAGGAGAAGCAACCGTTTGAATGACTTTCACGAAACTTTGATAGTCTCCTTTTATTTGTCGACCACTCATATAGGAGTCGGCAACATAGTCAGTTACCACAAGACCCGATTTCTTTTGAACGGGGTTTTGATAAGCATATTCCAAAGAAGGGAGCTCAAATACTCGTTTCAAGAAGGATTCGTCCACGACTCCGACACCTCTTGCTTCCCGAGCATAGAAGCCACGGAAAGATTGAGGATTTAAAGGGTGGTCGCAAGCGAGTTGCCCAGCGCTCGTTGAAGACCCGACTGGAATGTTATAAATAGAAAAAGATTCATTCGGATACGCACTGTCGAGTTTCTTAGCAATCGAATCATCGATGCTATAAATCGTATCGTCCCAGCCGGAGCCCGTGCTTGTGGTTTGCTTTTCAATAATAAAAGCAGTGTCGCCGCTCTTCTTAATGGACTTCATCTCGTAGTTTTGGCGGTCAAAGGATTGGAAAGAAAGACAAACCGCAAAAAGAGCGAATGCCAGGGCGCTTAAGAAGGAGAAAAGCCCACTTTTAAAGAGGCGTTTGTTAAAAAGCCTAAAGACATTCGAAAAACATTTGAAGTGGTATTTGCTATGGAAATTGAAGTCACTTTGTTCTTCTTTTGTTGTTTTTGTTTCTTCGAAGAACGACCTTCTCGAAAGAAGTTCTTTCACATCATTCTTTTGGATAAGGCCATTCAGTTTGTCCATCCGGTCTTTATCACTAAGGAGAGATTCCTCAAGATAGTAGGTCCCTTTTTTCTTACGCTTGGCACCACTATAAGAAGTGTCATCGATAATTTCTCCGTTATCGAGCGTAATCACCCTATCACCATATTCGTAAGCGTTGTCTAAGTTGTGAGAAACAATTAAAACGAGGGACTTTTGCGATTCTTTTTTTAATATTTGAAGTACTTTCTTGGAGCTTTCCTCATCGAGATTTCCCGCTGGCTCATCGGAGAAAATGATCTTTGGATGCTTAATTAAGGCACGAGCGACAGCCACGCGTTGCTTCTCGCCACCACTAAGCTCTTTCCCTAAGCGATGTTTGTAGCCTTTTAATCCAACCGAATCAAGAATCTCATCGATTTCTTTTTCGTGGCCGTGAACACCATCGAGAAGACCGAAGGCGATATTTTGACGCACGCTCACATCTTCGATAAGACAATAGTCTTGGAACACGAAACCAATGGAGTTTAAAACAAAAGAATCGAAGACGGATTCCTTCATCGCACCGATATCTTGGCCATCGTAATAGATCTTTCCTGATGTGGCGTTATCAAGTCCTGCCGTAATATTTAAAAGAGTACTTTTACCACTTCCAGAACGACCGATAATAAAGACCATTCCATGATCGGGCAAAGTGATATTTATCTTGTTTAAAGCAACCTTCTCATTCTTCTTATCGCGATAGATTCTAGAAACATCGGCAAGCTTAATCATGAAGGGGCCTCAAAGCTAAAACTTTATTAATAGAAATTTAATGTTCTTAGCCTTTAGAAACAACAAATATTATTAGTGAATATCGATATTTGTTCTTTTATACTCAACGATTTTAGGAAAGTTTAATGGAGCGATTATGAACGGCTCATTTTTGAAAGAGCAACAAAAACTGACAGTCAGTGCTTTTTTGTTCTCCCATAACAAGCAACAATTTAAGCGATAGAAGCGCAAAAAGAGACAATATCTTTAGTATAACTAAAGAACTTTGAAATCTATGAAATAGACATCGAAAAGAAACATGATAGAATACGGCCGTGATTAAGCCAGGCAGCACGAAAAAATATAACGTCCTCACTCTCGGGAGTATTCTCTTTGCATTTACATTAGTAGCTGTGCTTTCGGTCGGCTTCTCGGGATGGGTCGTAAATCCTGGCGCCAATGTGAACATCGACGCTGACATCGCTAACGTTAACGAGATCAATAAGTGCCTCACTTTTGATGATGCTTATAGTCCAGAAATAACCAGCTATACAGCTAATGGTTTTTTCGATGAATCCAACAAAAGCACCATTCAAAACGGAAGCCTCACGATTCCGTTCCAAATGAATTCAAGCATCAGAACGTTCGGACAACTTATGGGTACCCCTGCTTCTTTTAACGTTTCAGTAACCTTAATGAATACAAACACCAATCTTCAGTTATTCAATAAAATCGATATTAACGAAGCAAAGATAGACTTTTCTAACACATCAAATAGCTATCAAACGGGATCTTTTGCCAATTCAGTTGTTTCCGCAAGTAAATCCGTGACAAGCGATCGTGTCTATGATGCATCGTTTGATTTCCAGAACTTCCCTTACTTTGAAAGTCATCTTGTTGCTTGCAAACTAATGTACAGTTTCTCGGTTTCAAAAAGCATTAATTTCACCACTGATATCTTTAACAAATTGGGCGATAACGATGAATTTAGTTTCCGTCTCACAATGGGGATTACGATATGAAATTGAAGCATAAGAAATCTTTCATATTCACAATTTCTCTATTGGCATCGGCTATCGTTTTCCCTATGGGATTAAGCGATTGGATCACAAGCGGAAACACGACCGAGTTTGGCTTCACTGCAAAAGGTCCATACGTTTGCCATATTGGCAACACCTATTATCGCCAAATCGGCAAAGCCATCGAAGAAGCCACGAGCGGGCAAACCATTGAAGTCATTCCAGGAAACACGAATAGAAACAGCAAGTACTACACGATAACCCCATCCAGTGGAAATAAGCTCGAAATAAAACAAGGCGTTAAACTTTCTATTCCTTATGAGGAAGGGAAAGAAAACAACAAGAAAGCAAATTCGAAGAACGCTGGTGGAGCCCTAACGAAACGAAGCACTTTTTGCAAATCGTCGGTCATCCTAGGCGATAACGTCACGCTCGAAAATAATGGGACGATTGAAATCGGTGGTATTTTAACGGCACCTGGAGGCTCGGCTCCAACTGGTAGAACGGGCGGAAATTACGCAGAGTTCATGCTTGGCAGCGGTTCGCAGCTCATTAACTATAACTTAATAGATGTTTATGGACTTTTAGGTGAGAAAAAAGAAACGGACTATTCTTACATAAACAATTACAAAGAACCTCTAGTTACTTTGATTCAATCAACCACATCGTCCAATATTACGCCTCAATTAAACATGCCTATGTGTTGGTATGATTTTTGCGGTGGAACTACTTTGAAAGCCATTTATGACAAAATTGAAGACAAAGAATGTTTACCGCTTGATGATTTTTTCTTCGAAAACATCACGGCCCGAATGAAGGTCCATTCGGGATCAGTCATCAAGACGTGGGTAAATCTCTACGCCTCAAAATATTTTGCTGAATATGATTTAACTTTGGTCAGTAAAGACAATTCCGGAGTTATTAGTTTACAAGACGATTCTTCTTATTTTATTTCAAAATATAATGATGCCACCTTGAGAAACACACTGGATTTCTATAATTCGGCGACTTTTAACGCCTTTACGATTGATGTAAAAAAAGCAATCGTCAATACGCTTGGGAAAGGCGGAGAAATTGCGTGGGTAGGTTTGCAAGTTCTAATTCCGAGCAAAGTCTCTACAAGCGATGGTTTTTATCCGATTTCGCATCACTTTCAAATTTCGTTGCGCAAAGAGAGCGGAGGTTCTGGCATCTTTGATGGCTCAGCAAATAGATATAAGTTATTGAACGGGTCTTCGCTCACTATTTTCGAAGGGACCACGTTAAAAGTTAAAACGCTCGCCATATACAAAGGAGACGATGTTCTCTCCGATAGATCCGGTTTAGCAAAAAATATCGTAAAATGTGAGAATAATACAAATCCGGCAAAGGCAATCGTTAATGGCTCATTGAAGGGTGAAACAATAGCGGGTCAAATAAACTCAAACACAGAAAATGCAACCGTCATCATAACGTCAAGTTGCAAATTGACCACTTACGAGCCCAAGAGTAGTAAAAAAACAGTCGGGGAACACATGGACGGTTGGTATGCTGTGAATTTGAATTTCAACGCAAAGAACAGTATCGGAAACTATGAAAACCGTTCCTCGAATAAAACATATACGTCTAAAAAAGGCAATGCTTTTTACTATTTCGATTAATTTAAATGGTTCTTTAAATTTGTAAAAATCCACCACCCTTTCAGGATCATAAAACAGATCAAAGTCATTTTTTGCCACTTTTTTGTGGCATATTTCATTGAGTTTGCCACTTTTTTGTGGCATATTTCGTGTTAGAGGCAACTAGCATGAAACGGAAAATCACAAAAACATTAGAAGAATTCTATCGTTCTAATAGTCAAAAGGTGTTTTTGTTAAAAGGAACAAGACAAGTCGGCAAGACTTATATACTTAATGAATTCATCAACTCACACTATGACAGCACCTCCATCATCTACATCAACTTCTTAAAACAGCCCGAAGCCAAGTCTTTTTTCGAATCCATTGGTCATAACGTTTCCCTCGAGCCAGAAAGAATCGTTCAACGAATCCTCAATAACTCTCTTTACCAAAACGTAAAACAAGAAAGCGAAAAGCTCGTCCTCTTCCTCGATGAAATTCAAGAATGTCCGAAAGCGATCACTTCCTTAAAATTTTTTGCTTTAGAAAGAGAGAAATACGACGTCTACGCTTCAGGAAGTTACCTCGGCTTCACATTAATGGACATTGAGAAAGGTGAATCCTTCCCTACTGGCTACATTCAAAGAGCAAGGCTCTATGGGTTAGATTTCGAAGAGTTTTTATGGGCCAATGGATATCAAGAAACCTACACCGAAAATCTCAAAAACAGCTTCAAATCCGGCCTATCTCTTGATTCAAGCTCCCATGCCGAACTCTTAGATATGTTCCATAAATATATAGTCGTTGGATCACTTCCAGAGCCAATAAACGTATATCTTTCGACAAAGGATTTCAAAGAAGTTCGTAAAACAGAGCAAGACCTCTATGAAGACTATTGCACGGAGATGAATAAGCATCTCTCCTTCTTCTCTAGAGAGCATTATGGAGATGGCTTTGCCAATATCATGAAGATCAAGAATAAAGCGGTCTTCGATAGCATCCCAAGTCAGCTAAGGCAGCAAAACAAAAAGTTCATGTATCGAAGAGTGTCTCGAGGCGGTAGAGAAAGGATGTACATCGATAATATTCTTTGGCTCAAAACAGCAGGCTTAGTGGAGGAAGTCGATAACATCAAAAAGCCTTCGAGATTCCTAGAAGACTATAAAGATGAAGAAGACTTTAAGCTCTATTATTTCGATACGGGGCTTTTGATGTCCCGCTTCGATAGCGACCTCATCGATGACATACTGAATCCTAAAAAAGACGAACCTTATGAGATCTCATTAAGTATTGGTGGCATTTATGAAAATGCTATAAGCAATATCCTCACTAAATACTTTGATGAAGACAAAGAATACTATTTCTACAAGCAAGAGAACTACGAAGTAGATTTCGCTTATCAAGAAAATCATAAAATCGCTCTCATAGAAGTGAAGTCGGGCGAAAACATCAAGCCAAAATCCCTTAGAGCGTTATTAGAGGAAAGAAAAGACATCGCCCCTATCCGGATTAGTCAAAAGCTCATAACGGAAAAGACTTACGTCGAATACCCTTTCTACGCGTTTGCGCTTCTTTATTCGAAATAAAAATACTAGAGGAACACACTTCTTTGCTTTAAATTCGTTCAATTATTAAAAAGACATGGAAAGTATCTCCGCAACGAGTCATTGAACGGAATTCGGTGTCATCCCAAGTCGCTGAATATCGACATCATCCAATTCGGAAAAATAGAATTTGCCGCACACAGGACATAGCATCGGCTTTATTTGTTTTGCGTTTTTATCCATACTGTAATTACTTCACCTTTCTTGTTTATGTAAGTAAATTTTTCCTCGCATGATAAAACGAGACAACGTAGCCATCCATCGACACTATCACCAGTTTGCCATCGCGAGGGTCAAATTTATAAGTGGCGCCATTGACATCCACTACACTTTTCTATCGCTTTCTATCGATTTCATTGGCGAAGTGAACAGCTTTCGCAGCGTATTCTTCTTTTGATTTAGCGCCAAATTCTTCACCATGATCCCTGTAATGCCGTTCGATACCCCCTTTATTGAAATCCTTAGCCCATTGATAGTTTATCTTTTCGGTTGCTTCGCCACGATAGTGGGCTCCATTCGTGTTGCCATAGCGCATGCTCGCACCCTTAGTTGACATGGCTTTTTGTCTCCTTATTTCTTCTTTCCTCGATGAATGAATCAAAGAAAGAAAATTTCACAACTTTTTCATAAGTTTCGACGATGTCTTTAGGAAGATGTCCAACAACCACAAACCCAACAGTTTCTGACTTATTTACAATTTGATTCATCCACAGTCTCCATTCGAGTTGCTGTTCTTTCAGTCGAACAAAGCCATGAACTCCCAACGCTATATAAGTGCGTTTTGGAAAAGCGTTCAAATATTCATCGTTAAGGCAATCAAAACCGCCCCTGCAATTTGGATATAAAGGAATACCATTATTCGCAAAATAGAACGAAAGAGATAAATTGTCGTTCAGCTGAGCCTTTTGTTTAATAACAGGCATGTCTGTGTGAACAGAAAAATCAAAACCAATAATCCCTTTGCGCCTTTTGAAAAAATGCAAGTATCGTTTCGGGTTTTTTCTAACTCTTTCAAACGTTCCGTCTTGCGAATAAAAATGAATAAAATGCTCGCTCAGATCGCCGTTAAAAAGTTATTGCTTTACAAAAAGGCATAACCTTTTTCGGTGGGAATTCCGATACCACGGCTTTAGTAATAATCGGACACTCTTCCTGACGAATGAATCTCGCACCATCCACCAAAAACGATTGGAGAATCTCCAACAACATTTTGCTTGTCTTTGCACATTGTATAGATTTCCTTTCCGCCTTATAGGCAATACAAGCTTTGTCGATGTACTACAATGTACATAGGAGGTGCGCTTTGCAGCATAGCTCAGTCTTCGTCACTGCGAATGGCGAAGACTTTTTATTATTAACGGAATTCTCTTAATTTCTCATAGAGTGATTCCTTTAATAAACAAAAAACGTTATTTGCAAACGGGTGATGATTTTAGGCACATGCTATAATGTTAACGCTCTTAGAAAGGGAGCAACAAAAGACCTTTCTGAGGTTAACATTGTTTTGGTACGTGGTGGTCCCGGTGTTAGCCTCAGAAAGGCCGGATCACCACAATTATGCAAAAAGGGAAAATATTATCCCGTCCTTTGAGGCGCTTTTCTTGGTCTGGGAAAAACGAGAAGGACGAAGGGGAAAACCTTGTCGAAGCAACCATCCTGGAATGGTACCTCGCCAAGCACCGCAGGCAAAGCAAGGAGGAAATGGACTTCATCAACAGCAACAAGCCGAAATCGTGCCCATACTGCGGATGCGAACACATATCCAAAAACGGATACACAAGCGACGGCACGCAAAGGTTTGCCTGCCATGGCTGCAACAGGAGGTTCAATCCGCTGACTGGCACGATATTCGACTCCAAGAAGATCCCCGTTTCTGAATGGATAGAATACCTCCTCCACCTCTTTGAGTTCCATAGCATACGCTCGTCGGCATATGACAACAGAAATGCCGATTCCACGGGAAGATATTGGCTCCAGAAGGTCTTCTTGGTGCTCGATGGGATACAGGATTCGGTAGTGTTGGGCGGCAGGGTGTACATAGACGAGAAGTTCTTTAGCGTCATAAGGAAAGATGTCGTCACAAAGGACGGCAAGGAGCTCAGGGGGATATCCAGGAACAAGATTTGCGTCGCTACCGGCACTAACGAAAGCTCTTCGTTTGCCATCGCCACGGGAGTGTCGAAACTAAGCGAGTCGGCATCGCTGAAGGTCTATGGCAACCATATAGAAAAGGGCTCATGCATCGTTCACGACATGGAAAAGTCACACAACATACTGGTGGAAAGTCTTGGGCTCAAAAGCGAATCTTATGATGCGGGCGAACTGAAGAAAATGCCGGATTCCAAGAATCCGCTTGAACCCATAAACAGGCTCCATGACCTGCTTGCGAAGTTCATGTCTAGCCACGGCGGTTTCGACAGGAGCGAAATCCAGGACTGGCTGAACCTCTTTTGGTTCATATCCAACGGCCCCGAGGACAAGTATGACAAGGTGCTCCTTTTCCTAAAATGGCCATCCAGAAGCGCTGTATGGTGCGTTATAGGGATACATTCGGCTCAAAAGATACGATGACATCGGAATAGTCCATCACCCGTTTGCAAATAACGTTTTATAAACAATTGATCTTTTTCTCGTAATCTCGCTCTCTAAGATTCGGTAGCAAGACTCGTTTTGTGTTATATCTAGCAATAATCGATAAAGAAATCCTAACGCTGGCAAAATGTCGGACAAAAGGAGATTTCGAACGCCTTGTCTATAGAAAACAAAAAAAGCTCTTCACTTTTCCGAAGAGCATTTTATCGATTTGGTGGAGCGTAAGAGGATCGAACTCTCGACCTCCTCCATGCCATGGAGGCGCTCTCCCAGCTGAGCTAACGCCCCAAATCACGCTTTAAGCGCATGAATAAGGATAGGAGGGAGACCCGTCTTTGTCAACACTTTCCTTCACTCTTGGGCGATTCAAGCTTTGGAGTTTGGTGAGAGATAGAATCCCCGCCATTATTTTTCTTAAAGATGAGCTTTAAGAGAATAGGCGTTAAGAAGCTTGAGACAAGGATAAGCGCAAGCGTGTAGACCATGATTTGTGGATCTACAAGCCCTGCATCAATACCTTTTTGAGCGCAGACGATAAGCACTTCGGCACGAGCCATCATGCCTACGCCAATGCCAAGGGATTCTCTAAATTTGAAGCGGGTGATAAGACCTCCAACACCAGCGCCAATGACCTTGCCAATAAGACCGCAAATAACCCAAATAACGCCAAAGGCAATAAAGGAAACACTGAAGCCAGAGCTTCCTTTGAACATGTTCATGGCAATGCAAGCGAAGAACACCGGCGCGAAGATATTGTCGCTAATCGTCTCGCTTCTGTGATCAATATAATGTTCACTTGACGTTCTCGAAAGGATTAACCCCATAACGAAGGCGCCCGTAATATCGGCGATGGAGAAGAATTCCGCTAAATAAGACCAAATGAAGCAAGCGGCCAAAGCCAAGATAGTGATACGGATATGATGAGGATATTTGTTTCCTAAGAAATTGAAGAATCTTCCGAGCAAATACGCTAAACCAATGGATAAGGCGAAGAAGAGCACCATGAATAAGATAATCATGGTGATAGAAACGGCAGTATTCGACGCTAAGCCGGTCGCATTAAGAATCATGCCAGCGAAGGTTGAACCATCCACATTGCCACTGCCGCTACTTGATAAGGAGATAACAAGAGAAAGCAAGACGATACCAATAATATCATCAAGGATTGCAGCGCTAATTAAAGCGGTCCCGACAGGAGAATCCAAACGATGAAGCTCTTTTAAGGTAGCGACGGTAATCGAAACAGAAGTCGCGCTTAAGATAACGCCATAATAGATTTCCGTATAAACAGGGGCGACACCAGGTCTATTTAAGGAACCACCTGTAATCGAATTAAAGGTAAAAGCGGCCAAATATCCTAGAAGCATTGGTACGATAACGCCTAAAGAGGTGATAATAAGAGACTTCACGCCTAAGGAACGTACTTTCTTAAGATCCGTCTCAAGGCCAGCGCTAAACATAATTAGAATAACGCCCACCTTGGCAAAGAAATCGAGGCCGGTTTGGGAATAAGTGAAAGAAGCCTGGAACCAATCGTTAGGGATGAAGGTGAAGCACCCTATCACAAGCCCTGCGATAAGCATGCCGATAACTTGGGGGATTTTGATTTTCGATAGCCCTAAAGAAAAGAGTTTCGCTAAAGCGATAATAAGTCCTAAAAAGAGCAAGAACTCATAAGGCTTATGGTCACTCACATCAGCATTTTCTAAGAACGTAATCATGCTAAAGCCCCCACTATCAACGGCCACATATTATACCCCCATTTTTTGTAGGTGCACGATTATTCAAAAGAAAGAATAGAGTCATTCGCTCTCCACTTCTTATGGTAATTGTTTTTCGCTTAAAAATTCTTTTAGCCTTCTAAAAAATGTGCCTCTTGAAACTTTTGACATTGAAATCGCTACATCACTTGTGATTTCTTTTCTTTTATATTTTTTGAGGATACTTTTGAAGTCGTCTGAAAGAACTATTTTCGGCCGGCCAAATTTAACTCCTCTTTGCTTCGCTAACCGTATTCCTTCCATCTGTCTTTGCCTTATATTTTCTCTTTCGTTTTCCGCAACAAAAGAAAGAACTTGCAAAACAACATCCGCAATAAAGTTTCCCATCAAATTCTTTCCTTTTTCCCGAGTATCAAGCAAAGGCATATCTAAAACGACAATATTCACTCCTTTTTCCTTCGTTAAGAATCTCCATTCATCTAAAATCATCGCGTAATTCCTTCCAAGACGATCAATCGATTTTATATACACCACGTCGTTCCTTCTTAGCTTTCGCAACATCTTTCGATAGTTAACTCTGGCGAAATCCTTTCCAGATTCTCTATCTATAAAAATATTGGTATTAGGTATCCCAAATTCTGCCAATGCTTCCAACTGCCTGCCTACATTTTGTGTAATGGTACTCACCCTTGCATAGCCATAATCCATAATTGTTTCCTCCTAACCGACACTATTTTCTCATGAGCAAAAATACAGAATGGACCGAACTTATATCAATTTCTACACATTTTGGTTTAACCGAAATTATAAGCGGTGATTGCGTTTTAACAACGCCGAGCCATAAAAAGCAAAATGAACGATTGGGTTCTAAAATGTGTAGTTTTTGAAACAACAAATTTTGAAAAAAGGAGATCTTTATGAATTTTTCAAAAGCGATAATATGTTTTGCTTGTTTTGGGAGCCTCTTGCTTTGCGGATGCAAAAGCGTTCCAAACCCGAGCATAAGCCAACCAAACATCACAACGAGCACTAGTCAAAGCTCAACGAATCCCTCTACATCAACAAGCGTGAGTTCAAGCAAGAGCCAAGATGCAACCAGTTCATCGATAACCAGCAGCACAAGCGAAAAAATTGCTGTGGCTGGGATCGAATTAGACAAAACGTCATTAGATATGGTGATTGGGGAAAATGCCACGCTTACAGCAATAATCTCGCCATCGGATGCGTTTTATACTTCCGTAACATGGGAATCAAGCGATAGTTCCATCGCATCGGTGGCCTATTATACCGGAATCGTCAGGGCACGGAAGGAAGGCATCGCCACCATCACTGCGAAAACTATGGATGGCGGTTTCACGGCGACGTGCGAAGTGACCGTCAAAGCCATCCACATCACGAGTTTTTCGCTAGACAAAGAATCAATCGTTTTGAAGGAAAGAGAAACATACGAATTAACTCCAATAATAGAACCCGAAAATGCCAGCAACAAAGAAATAGTGTGGAGCAGTAGCGATACAGACGTAGCCACGGCGGTTTATGGAACAATATATGCAAATCACCATGGGGAAGCGACCATAACAGCCACAACGGAAGATGGAGGATTCGTTGCTTCGTGCCACGTTTCAGTAAAAGGACGGATGGTCACAAACGTAAAAATTAACAAAAGCGAAATCCAAATCGAGGAAGAAGAAACTTACGAACTTTATGCATCAATAGAACCCTATGACGCTGGCGATAAAACGGTCACATGGTCAAGCGACAACAATTCTGTCGCAACGGTGGATAGCGAGGGGAAAGTAGCTGGCATAGCCGTCGGAGAGGCGACGATAACGGCACAAGCAAATTACGGAGAGGCATCCGCTTCTTGTAAGGTGGTCGTCACAGAAAAATCTGTATGGCAATATTCGTTAGGGAGGACCAAAGCGACAATTTACACCTATACTCCTTCTTATAATAGCAACCCCGAAAGCTATATCCGCATAGTGACTCCAGTAACAAATACCGGGAACCGTAACATACGTTGCCAAGAATGCACTTACGACATCGAAGATTCTAACGGAAACGTCTTACAAAGCGTAGACTCCATCTATTGCAAGCCTAATGTTCTGAAACCGGGAGAAACGGGCTATTACTACAAAGAAATCAATAATTCAGAATCTGTAGAAGAGGGTGCAATAATAACGGCGCATCCTACCATCAAAAAAGCTTGCGATGCAGACTGTGTAAGATATGAAGTTTCCAAGGTATCTTTTAAGAACGACGATACCTATGGACTTAAAACATTAGGAAAAGTAAAGAACACCTCAAACGAAGCTCTTTCCATGACGGAAATAGTGATAAACGTCTTTGATGAAAATGATGTTTTTCTGACAGCGCTCAGCACAATCCTATATAAAACCGTCGAACCATCAGCATCCATAAGCTTTGAGGCGACTTCTTCCTATATGTCGAGACATAGAGATATTACCGCGGATCATGTTGGAAGATATGAGGCTTTCGCCTACAAATGGCAGCTCATATTTTGAATAGTAAACAACCGTTTGAAACATTTCTCGAATCTACAATCAAAGAAAATGAGGGTCTGGAAAATAGGATCCTCTTTTTTTAGTAAAAAGACAAAAACTAAAACTTAAAAAACGGCTTGCAATAAAAAACCGATTGGCACCATAGCGAATGAAATAAAAATTCTTAGGCGGACTATAGACCTCATTAAATTGTATCTTAAAGGCCGAAAACAAAAAGATGCCGCTAACACGGCATCCAAGCTGATTTTTGGCGCGCCCGAGGCGATTCGAACGCCTGACCCCTTCCTTAGGAGGGAAGTGCTCTATCCAGCTGAGCTACGGGTGCAATGAGATAAGTTTATCGCATGTTCTCCTAAAATGGTACGAGAGGAAAGAAATTGTCCCTCTACATCATCGAAAACGGGCAAAGAAACATCGCAAAAGTTTCAAACGCATCAAGCGTTGTTTTATGGCGGCTCATCTTCAAAGAGAGAAACTCGGGCACAATCTTCCATATCTCCAAATATCCTTCCTTATCAAAGGAGCATTGGCATAAGTTAAGCCCATCTGCACGAAATCTTCTAAATGTGCAATATAGCGAAGAAGTTCCTCTTTCGCGCATTCGATCCTTCTTCATATTAAGAAAATCGAAATTTTAAAAATCAGTGCAAAAACCATCCAAATAATAAAAAATGGTCGGAACGACGGGGTTCGAACCCGTGACCTCCTGGTCCCGAACCAGGCGCACTACCAAGCTGTGCTACGTCCCGAAACATGCGTGAAATCGCGCTAAAAACTATAGCACCTTAGAAATTGAATTCAAAGAGAGACATTTGGTCGCTCTCACCAAGCCCTTTAAGGGCGCCAACGTCGTCTAACGCCTCGATAATGGAGCTCCCGATCGCATAAGGCATACCATTCGCGTCTTTGGCTTTTTTAACGCGCGACAAAAGGTTTTCTTTGGACAAGAAAGCACCTTCTTTTCTTGCTTCCACAATGCCCTCTGCCGCTCTTTGGGAGAAGTTTGGAATGCAAGTGAATGGAGGAATAACGGAGTTTCTTTCCTTAGAGACTTTCCACATGCTGCTATCGCTTTCCATAAGATTGATGTTTTCCAAGGTGTAACCACGTTCCACCATCTCAAGGGCGGCCATGTAAGACTTTAGCTTTTCATCGTCCGTATCATTTGTTTCTTTGCGAGCGCTTCTTTCTTGGATATCTTGGATACCGGCCATAATGCTATCGATGCCACTTGACATAATCTTGATGTCAAACGAATGGCAACGCGTGAAGAAATAAGTCGCATAGAATTCAAGCGGGCAATAGACTTTGTACCACGCCACGCGTAAAGCGGCCATAACGTAGGCAGTCGCGTGGGCGCGAGGGAAAAGATAACGAATCTTTCGGCAACTATCGATATACCACTCTGGAACATTGGCTTTTCGCATGGCTTCTTCGAATTCCGGCTTCAAAGGATTGCCAACCTTGTTCTTACGGACGTATTCCATGATCTTAAAGGCAGTTCCACTATCAACACCCATTTGGATAAGGTAGTTCATGATATCGTCACGGCATCCGATGACTTGCTCAAGGCTCTTCCCAGAAAGAACGAGATCTTCGGCATTGCCATTCCAAACGTTCGTACCATGGGATAAGCCAGAAATGATAAGAAGGTCATTAAAAGTACGAGGCTTTGCTTCTTCCAAAAGGCCTTGGACGAAGTTCGTGCCGAATTCTGGCAAAGCAATAGCCCCCGTCTTAAAGTCCAAACGGTTTTCTTTTAGACCCAGCGCTTTAGGAGAGGTGAAAAGGGAAAGAACCTTTGGATCGTTCATCGGGATGCTACGGAAATTAATGCCCGTCAATTCATGCATGATACGAAGAGCCATTGGATCGACGTGGCCAAGTTCATCAAGTTTAAGAACGCTGTCGTGCATCGAAGCGAAGTCGAAGTGGGTCGTTAACCATCCTGCGGTTGGATCATCAGCCGGATATTGATACGGCGTGAAATCGAAAATCTCCATATCGGCGGGAATAACGACGATACCACCAGGGTGTTGCCCCGTCGTTCTCTTAACGCCCGTTGCCTTTTCGCTTAAGTAGCTCACATAGGCTTGATCATCTGGGCCCACCGCTTTCCCAAGCACGTCTTCATAATATTTCTTCACGTAGCCGAAACAGTTTTTCGATTCGGCTTTAGCGATGGTGCCAGCACGGATAACGTGTGGAGATTCAACCGGTTCCCCTTTGGCATAGGCTTCATTTTCTTCTTTCGTGCTTAAAAGAAGACGCGTTTCGTCATGCGCTAATCCCAAGCGGTCTTGCGGGAAGTTCAAATCGATATCAGGAACCTTTTCGGCATGGAAGCCAAGGAAGGTTTCAAAAGGAATGGATTGGCCGTTTCGAATCATTTCTTCGCCACAATGAGGGCAGTTTTTCTTTGGTAAGTCAAAGCCGCTTCGAAGCGAAGGATCCTCTGCCCATTCAAGATGTTTGCATTTCGGGCAAAGGTAATGCGGAGGCAAAGGATTGACTTCCGTAATACCAGCCATGTTGGCAGCGAAAGAGGAGCCAACCGAACCACGGGATCCGACAAAGAAGCCTTTGGAATTGGCCCATTTGATGAGGAGGTGAGCAATGTAGTAAGTGACGCTATAACCGTTATTGATGATACCAGCGAGCTCTCGATCTAAACGATCTTTGATTTTGGGATCGGGGTTGTCACCATAAGTATTTTTCAAATTTCCATAGCAAATCTCACGTAGTTTTTCCGCTGATCCAGGAAGATTGGCGTCTGGAGTATAGAGTTTGCTCTTTAAGATTTTGATTTCACCATTACAGAGATTGGCGATTTCGTTCGAAGCGTCGATAACGATTTTTTGGCATTCCTCTTCCGGTAACCATTCCCTAAAAGAGTCGAGCATTTCCTTGGTGCTTCTAAAATGTTGGTCAGGGCTTTCGAAGTTCGGATTCTTAAGTTCTTCGCGATGCAAATAATGAAGAGGATGGAGTCCACCACCAAGCGCTTTCGCATTGATATAGAGGTCACGAAGAATCTTATCTTCGGGATTAACGTAATGGCAATCACCCGTGGCGACAACACGCTTCCCAAGTTTTTCGCCAGTATCGATGATGGAATGAAGGATGGAAAGAAGTCTTTCTTGAGAAAGCTCTTCGGTATCAACCAAGAAAGAATAGTTTTCCTTCGGTTGCACTTCGATATAGTCATAAAGTTCCATGGCTTTCTCAAGTTCTTCTTGGCTTCTTTCGGAAGCATCACGGAAAACTTCACCATTAAAGCAAGCAGAGCCATAAAGGATATTCTCATGGTTCTGGGCCAAATCCTCGATATCGATTTTTGGCGTGGAACCAGAAGCCATATAGACCGTTTCGCTCTTACTAACAAGCTTATAGAGCGTCTTTAATCCTTCTTGGTTTTGGGCCAGCGCGATAGTATGGAAGGTCTTCATGTGCTTATAGACATTACGATTGGTAATCTCTAAGGACGTGAGATCTTGATGGGTCAAAAAAGGATTCTTGGTATTCTTCTCAAGAATTGGGATAATCGCTTGCCAAACGGAGTTCAAAGCCTCGGCGTCAAAGTCGGCACGGTGAGCTTCTTCGTTGTTATAGACATCAAGCTTTAAGTTTCTCGATAAAGCACCTAAGTTATGACGCGCCGCTTCAGGGAAGAGGTAATAGGAAAGAGCTAGGGTATCGATAACGGGGTTCGGTAAAGGAGGCATTCCTGCCTTCTTTCGCATGGCATTAAGGAAGCCGATATCGAAGCGAGCGTTGTGGCTCACCATAATGACATCATCGGAACCGATGAATTCGGATATTTTTTTGACTGCTTCAACTTCATTCGGAGCGCCCTTTAGCATGTCATTGGTGATGTGGGTCTTCTTTTGAATCTTTTCGGGGATAGGGACGCCCGCGTCGATAAATAAATCCAAGCGGTCCGTGACCATGCCATTTTCGACAATAACGCCACCAAATTCGGTTGGATGGTCGTAGCGGTAGCTTAAGCCGGTGGTTTCAAAGTCAAACACGCAGTACTTGGCGCGTTTTAAAGGGATATTGATGGGGTTATAGACATATTTCGGTTTACGGAACGTATAAAATTCAACGCCATAGATGATTCGAAAATCAGCGTCCGGTTTCTTGCTTTTGATTTTCTTTAGCGCGCTTTCGGCAATTGGGAAGCATTGAAGGTTTCCATGATCGGTGATGGCTAAGGCCTTCATGCCCATATTCATGGCGAGCTTCATATAGTCGCTAATATCGCCAAGTCCATCCATGGCGCTCATCTTGGTATGCAAATGGAGCTCGACACGTTTTCTTTCCTCGGGGTCCTCCCTTAAAGGAGGGGGAAGCGCATCATCCATATAATGAGCAAATATTCCAAGTTCGCCCGTTCTTTCGTCACGCTCTAAGCTGCCACGGATATCGACATATTGACCGTCTCCTAAAAGAGTAAGACGCTCTTCGGGTATACCACTTTTGGACGCGAAGGCGCGTACCTTTAAACCGCCATCGCCGACTTTTCCAATTGTGAATGTCGAAAAAAGTTTTCCCTTGCGAGTGGTCTTGGTAGTGACCGCAACAACTTCGCCTACAACCTCAACGTTGCCGGTCTTCTTGGCAAAGGCGTCCGCAATTCGATCGAGCTTGACGTAGTTGCCTTTTTTATAGATTTCGCGTCTACTTTGTTCAAATTTTTGATGCTCGAGGGATTGAAGATAGGCTTGTTCCGCTTCTTGAAGTTGGAGGCGCCTTGCTTCTTTTTCCGCTTCTTCGTCGCTAAATTCGGGATCGTCATTGCTTTCTTGTTCAGTTTCTTGAGATTCCGCTTCTTTAGCAGCGCTCTTCTCTTCCTTATTGGACGTTTCTTTTTGAATTGGAGCGAGGTTTGTTGGTGTTTTTTTGATTTCTTCTTCTAAATGAGTAGGAACATCAATAGCAGCCTCTAATTCGATATGGAAAGGATAATTGACAAAAGAAATGAGCGAGGAGAATTCTTTAAGGACGTCATTTACTTCTTTTTCCGAAATGGAGTCCGGAATGTTTGCGTAAATCGTTTCTCCTTCGCCTGGCATAAGCTGGAAGGGAGGAAGGTTCATGTAGTTATGCATGTACCAGTTTTGGAAAAGGTTGTCGACGTCATCGAATTTGATCTCATCGTCGTATTCAAAACGAACGTCAAAAGGATAGTTCGCATTCGATAAAGCGATTAAAAATTCATGAAGAATATCCTCTTTCCAAGAAGAGCCTTTTTTGAAGGTGAAAACGATCTTCTCGCGGTTATTGGTATCGTGTCTAATGGACGAAAAGTCCATGTCAAAACGAGAAACATCCTCAACTCCTAGAGAGTTCAGATAACGGATCATTTTTTCGGAAGGGGTGATATAAGACATAAAAATTTAGAATAGTCTAAGTATATCGCGAACGATAATGAAGAACGAGAATAGGAATAAAATCCCTAAGCCGACATAACTGATAATGGCCTTGACCTTTGGCGGAATTTTCTTGTGAAAAACCTTTTCAACTGCAGCCACTAGAATTTGATATCCATCAAGCCCAGGGAAAGGCAAAAGATTGAAAATCGCTAAGTTTAAGCTTAAGAAGCCTCCATAGAAGAAGAAGGTTCGAGCAACGCCAATTTCAGCCGTTAGGGTGCTAATTTGAGCGCCAGCGGCAACAATCGAACCAACGGCGCCGAAATTGCCTGTAAATATCATGACGAAGGCTTGACCAATCATATTGAAGAAATTGGCGATGTAGTAGCAACCATTGAGAAGTCGCGTTCCAAAAGGCAACCACTTCGTATAGATGGCGATACGCAAATCATTTTGATAGTCCGTCTTTAAAGAAAGGTCGCCTTCTTTTGCTTCCGTATGGAGAGCAATCGTCTTCATTTTAAGGTTTTCGAACGAATCTCGAGTTGGGGAAGTATCAAAAGCATCGACCGGAAGAAGATAAAGATTTAGCGAAACTTTATCGCCTTCCTTAAGTTCGACAGGATTGGAGGCTTTTGGAAGCGCCTTTACTAAAAGCTTTTCTTGGGTAGGAGTTAAAAAGGCGTTGGTATCCGTCTCAAAGAAAGAGATATTGGAAAGGAAATCGTTATCACCATTGACGGTTGAGAAAGAGAAAGCGGCAACGACTTGCCTTGTTTCTCCATCTCTTTCTAAAGAAGCACTAGAATCGAGCAAATAGGGATAATCGATATCGCTTGGGGGCAAAGAAGAAAGGCGCATCGGGGAATAAAGACGATAAGACTCATCGTCAAGCTCGAAGACGCCAAGCGAACCACGAATGCGAAGAGAGTAGGCGCGAGCTGTTGCTTCGTTTTCCGTTAAAGCGGTTTGCCCCATTACATTAACGCCCGTATCGAAAGCCTCCGCTTGAACGTAGTTCGGAATACAAGTCGCATAGATCATGGCAAAGAGGACGGCGGTAAAAAGATTTACCATGACACCTGCAAGCATCACGAGTATGCGCTTCCAAGTGGAAATACCTTCAACGGAACGCGAAAGGGGAATATCCATCCCTTCTGGCTTCTCCCCGTCTTCGCTATACATGCTGACATAGCCGCCAAGAGGAAAGGCGCGGAAAGAGATATCCGTTTCGCTTCCTTTTCGTTTGAAATGAAAAAGACGAGGGCCAAAGCCGATCGAATATTCAAAGCAATAGACGTTGAACGCTTTCGCGACAAGCAAATGTCCAAGTTCGTGCGTCGAAATAAGAATGCCAATCATGAGGACAAGAATAAGAACCGTTACAACAATATTGACCCAATTCATTTTCCTTCCTCCAAGTGACGAACATATTCTCTCGTTTCTCTATCGAGTTCCACAAGGTCTAATGGCGTCTTGATTTCTTTTTTAAGCGTATGAATCGCTTTCGATACGATTTTCTCGATATCTAAGAAAGGTATTTTCCCTTCTAAGAATAAAGACACCGCTTCTTCATCAGCCGCGTTCAAAACGCAAGTCGCTCCTAATGGCATCGAAGCGGCCTCTAAGGCCAAAGACACCGCAGGATATCTTTCTTTATCGAAAGGATGAAAATGAAGACCTTTTAATTCGTCGAAGGAACGAAACGAAACAAGATTCGCCTTTTCTTTCTCTTCGTGAAGGGCATAGGAAATAGGCCCATGCATGTCGGGACGACCGATATCTGCGAGGTAAGAGCCATTTCTTAGCTTTATAAGAGAATGGACTTCGCTTTCATCGTGAAGGACGATGGAAATCTTAGAAAGAGGGAAATCGAAGAGTTCTTTCGCTTCAATGACCTCAAATCCTTTGTTCATCATGGTTGCGCAATCAATGGTGATACGGGCGCCCATTTTCCAAGTAGGGTGACGAAGTGCTTCTAAGGGAGTTACGTGAAGAAGCTCATTCCTTTTCTTGTTTCGGAAAGAGCCGCCACTTCCAGTAAGAATAAGTTCTGTGACCATATTGAGAGGGGCCGCTTTCAAACATTTCGCGAGAGCAACGTGCTCACTATCGATGGGATATAAAATTCCATGTCCTTCGGAAAGAAGTTTCCGAATAAAGAATCCACCCACCACTAGCGATTCCTTGTTCGCTAAGCATAGAATTTTGTCCTGTTTCAAGGCCTCTAAAGATGGAAGTAATCCAGCAAATCCCACAATGGCGTTAACCACCATCTCGGCATCGCTTAAGCGAACTAAAGAAAGAATTCCTTCTTCGCCATAGTTAAAAGAAACGCTTGGAATCTCCTTCTCCAGCTTTTCTTTATCTTCCTTTTCGAGAACCACCACTTTCTTAATGGTTGGAAAACGCTTTAGAATTGCTGGAATTTTTGAAATTTGATGGCCAATTGAAATACCCACGAGCTCAAAGGAAGTGGGTTCTTTTTCTAGGATGTCAAGCGCTTGCGTGCCGATGCTTCCGCTCGCGCCAAGCAAAAGGATCTTCCTCATGAGAGAAGGTTCCATCCTCTCTCGATGAGAGTAAAGATCATCATAAGTCCTAAAGCGCAAAAGAGCATACTATCGACTCGGTCTAAGATACCCCCATGTCCTTTTAAAACGTTTCCGTAATCCTTGATGTGTAAGAACCTCTTGATGAGGCTAAAGGAAAGATCGCCCAAATCGCCCATCAAAGGCATACAAATCGAAATAAGAAGAATCCAATACCACTTATCAAGCGTTAAGAAAGGAAGAATCGGATAGCCGACACCGGCGAGAACCATCATGAAGATGAAGCTAAACAGAAAGCCTCCAGCGACGCCAAAAGCAAATCCTTCCCAGGTCTTATGAGGGGAAACGCGTTCATTCATTTTGTGTTTCCCAAAATAGATACCGCCGAAATAAGCTGCCGTATCGTTAAAGAGAGCCCCGCCCACCATCAAGATAAGAGGGCAAGCGGATAAGAAATATTGGAAGAAGGCGGAAGTCGTAACGCCCGTCGAAGAAAGGCCATCAAACCAAACAAAATCTTTGAAAGGCCCAAGGGCTAAATAGGCGGAATAATAACGAAGCGCATAAGCCGCTTGGAAACCAAGGCCAATAAGCAAGGTGAAGGTGAAGAAATAAGCGACGTCGGAGAAATCGAAGTTCTTATCCAAAATGGCCACGAGGAAATAAAGAATGAGAGAAGTGCAAATTCCAAAGACGGGAATGCCATAACTAAAATATTTGCTCTCTAACGAAAAAACATAGTTTGCAGGATCTGCTAAGTAGGCGGCGATATTAGCCTTAAAGGTGGTCCAATAGATGTAAGTAAGCGTCACTAAGAAGGTAATCACATAGACATACCACCCATAACGTCTATGGGGAGCAAAGATCATTTCTAAAATCGCCAAGACGACAAAGAGGGAAACGGCAGCAAAAAAGAAATAGCCGCCCAAAAAGAAGCTCGGGACAAAGATGATTAAGAGAATGATAGCGACGATCGTGCGGCTTTTAAGAGACGCTTTATAGCCCTCTGGTGGCGTATTGACGCTGATATCGAACTTCCGCTCCTTGTTCTTATTCATTTTTGAGTCCCCCGTACCGTCTATTCCGTTTCTCGTATTCTTTTAAGCAATCGAGGAAGGCGTCCCTTTTAAAATCGGGCCATTTGACATCCGTAAAGACGAATTCGCTATAAGCGAGTTCATAAAGCATAAAGTTCGAAATGCGTTCTTCTCCCGAGGTACGGATCAATAAATCCACATCGGGAAGAGAAGGGTCCCACAGATAGTCTTTAAAAGAAAACTCGGTCAAATCCTCAATGTTTTTCTTATTCTCCAAAACATCCTTAGCGAATTTTTTAGCCGCTCGAACGATTTCATCGCGGCCGCCATAGTTAAGGCAAATATTAAGAACGTACCGGTCATTGTTCTTTGTTCTTTCAATGGCATTTAGGCAAACGGCTCTTGTTTGTTCGCGAATGCGTGATAGATCTCCGGAAACAACGATCTTGGCCCCTACCGAATCAAGATAATCGATCTCTTTATTAAAGAATTCCTCAAGATAGTCCATAAGATGATCAATCTCATCTTGAGGACGATTCCAGTTCTCCGTACTGAAGGCAAAAAAGGACATGTATTTGATATCAAATTCACGACACACTTCAAAGATTTCAATAATTCTCTTGCACGCTTCCTTATGGCCAAAATAGCGCGGCCATCCGCGGAGAGATGCCCATCTGCCATTGCCGTCCATAATGAAGGCGATGTGATCGAGTTTCTTTGTTTTAACAAAGGGAGTTGCCATTCCACTTGATTATAGCGTGCTCGCCAAAGAAAGAAACAAAGGATATCTCTCTTTTTGATGGCCTTCAAAGAAGAAACGAAAAATGAATAAAAAAGGCATTTTAGAAGATGTTTCTAAGAGCACTCCTTGTTCCTTTCTTTTAGGGATATCGCTACAATGAAACCATGAGTGAGATAATCGAAGAAAAGAAGATAAAAAACACCAAAGAAAATAAAAAAGGCTTTATTATTCTTGGCGTTTTCGGCGGTGTTGTCGCCTTGTTAATAACGGTTGCAGTCGTCGGTGCATTCGCGCCAGAAATCGCAGGTTCTAAGAAAACCACCCCTATCTTGTCCTGGACAAATACCAATCCTGGTTTTTATGACGCCAATAAGAACCTCTTAAAGAAAGACGACTCCTCTTTGGCGGGTTCTTTTTCTTTAGAGGAAAAACGTGATAGCGACGATAAAGCGTATTACGCAATAAAAGGGGTCGAGACGCCGAAAAACGCAAAATATCTTGTTCTTCCTTCCTTCTCTTCAAACACCGAAATCAAAGAGATATCGAACCAAGAAAATCAAAATATCTTTGCAAAAAGCGAATATTCTGATTCATTAAGCGAAATTTACTTTAAGTCCTTCTACTTCCGAATCGGAAATAATGCACTCCGATCAATGACCGCTTTAACGAAGGTTTCTTTCGCTTCTACCACTTCCACAAGACAAACCTTAGGCGCCCATTCTCTTGCGGAGAATGTCTCTTTAAAAGAAGTTACTTTCTCAAGCACACTACAAAAGATTGAGGAAGGTGCCTTTCTAAATGATGGTGCTTTAGAAACGCTTGATTTTGGTGACACTTTGCTTTCGAGTATCGGAAAGAACGCTTTCGGGGGAACGACAAAGCTATCGAAGATGGTATTCCCAACAAGCGTTACTTCAATCGGAGACTATGCCTTTAAGGGAAGCGCTTTAACCACACTCGAATATAAGGGAACCGTAGAGCAATTCAAAAGGATTGCGAAAAAAGAGAACGCTTTCAATTCTTCGTCTCTTTCAAAAGTCCTTTGTTCGGATGGCTCTATCGATCTATAAAAATGAAAAAAGGCCGGCAAAACCAGCCTCAATAAGTGAATAAGAGATTAGATCGTCATGATTTCTTTTTGCTTTTCGGCAAGAATCGATTCAATGGTCCTATTTGTTTCTTCGACGACTTTTTGCACGTCTTCTTCAACCCGATCCTTATAGTCGTCAGACATCGAATCATCTTCCTTCAGAAGATCTAAGACATCGCGACGGATGTTACGGACAGAAACTTTCGCCTCTTCCGCTAAACCCTTGGCTTGTTTTGCGATGTCCTTACGAATCTCCTCAGTAAGGGGTGGAACAATAAGACGGATGGCATCCGCTTCAACTTGAGGATTGATGCCAAGATTCGCTGCGCTAATGCCAGCGGCAATCGTCTTAAGGTCTTCTCTGCTATAAGGGCGAACAAGAAGTTGGCGGGGTTCTGGCATCGAGACACTCGATAAAGAGGTGATGTCCATCTTTTCACCATAGTAGTCGCACTTGATACCACTTAAGATAGCGGGGTTAGCGCGACCCGAGCGAAGACGAGATAAGGCGTTTTGGAAGGAAGCGATGGATTTCTCCATCTTGCCTTTTGCTTCAATGACTAATGCGTCCATATTTTCTATTTTCTCCTTCAATAATTTTATTGTTTCGTAATAACGCTGCCGATATCTTTTCCCATCACCACATCCACAAGGGCTTCGGGGGAATCCATGTTGAAGACGTTAATGGAAATAGAAGTATCACTAAGCATAGCAACCGCCGTTAAATCCATGACGGCAAGTTTCTTTTCGATAACTTCAAGATAGGTAAGCTTCTTAAGAAGTTTAGCGTCTTTGTTCTTCCGAGGATCGGAATCGTAAACGCCGTCGACGCCATTCTTCCCCATGATGATGGCGTCAGCGCCAATATCAAGGGCCCGAAGTGTTGCTGTGGTATCGGTCGTGAAGAAAGGATTGCCAGTTCCACCCGCAAAGATGACAACACGTCCTAGCTCAAGATGATGGATGGCCTTTCGACGAATATAGGGTTCGCAAACTTGAGGCACATTGATCGCGCTCATAACGCGGACTTCAAGCCCTTTTTCTTCGAATGCGCTTTGTAACGCGAGAGCGTTAATGATAGTCCCTAACATCCCCATGTAGTCGCCTGTGGAATGGTCAATACCAACGCTTTCGGCAAGCCTTCCTCGCCAAATGTTACCAGCTCCAACCACCACCGACGCTTCAATGCCAAGATCGTGAATCTTTTTGATGGACTTAGCTACTTCCGCGAGTTTCTTCTTATCGAGAATCGTTTTGTCTTTATCGTCTCCCAAAGCCTCGCCGGATACTTTGACTACGATACGTTTATAGATTGGGTTCATGGCGCTATTATAAGCTAAAGAGAGAAACTAAAAAAGACGATAAAAGCAAGGAAAAGAGATGTTGTTGAAAAGGGAAAGAAAGAGAAAGGATAGGGTTTGCCTTTAAACCATTAAAGTAAGACAAGTTATTAGGAAGTTGCCTATCGGGATTAAAAAAGAGCCCTTGAAAGGGAGGGCTCTTACGTTTTGGAGAACGAATTACAAACCTAAGAGTTGTTTTTTCTTCGCGTCGAATTCTTCTTGTGTAATGATTCCTTGGTCGAGCAAATCCTTAAATTTCTTTATTTCGTCAGCAGGTGATAAGGCGGCCACCGTCGGCTTTTCACTTCTCTTGCGCTTCTCCATTTCGTTTTTGAGTTTGGAAGCAAGCATCTCACAAATTTCACCAGCGTACTTTCCATTCCAGGCACCACCCGTAAACCCATTTATGGAAGCCGAAACAGTTATTGTTTTATCGGCCTCATTGAAACGCTCTTCCACGTTGCCAAGCGTTAAAACCCATCCCCACTTTAGGAGCAGAGATTTCATTGCATTTCGCTTGGTTCCCAGAAACACTGGTTGCATAGTTTGGGAAATTGCCAAGTGCATCCATCACAAGACCGGCAAAGTCATCATTCCCAGTTAATTCCGCTTTGATTTCACATTCTTTTGTTGCCATATTTTTCTCCCTTTCGAAACGAGCCTTTCGTTTCTATGCGGCTATTCTACAAGGGAAGAAATAATCCGCTTTAAACAAAGTCGAGCCTCAGCTTGAACAAAATTTATGTTCACAAAAGAACGCAAAAAACATCGATAGAATTCTCGCCTCGCCGTAAGAGTTGATATAAAGAAAAAGCGCCTAGCCATAGGACTAGACGCTTCGAAGATAAATCGAAGATTAAGCAGCGATTCCTTCACCGACTTGATAACGGACGAAGGAAACGACGGAATTGCCTTTCTCTTTAAGAACTTGGGCAACGGTCTTGCCTTCATCAAGAAGCCATTTTTGGAATTCAAGGCAGCTTTGAGAAAGCACTTTGTCCACTTTGCGTTCGATGATTTGCGCTTTAACAGCTTCTGGCTTGTTGATAAGTTTTGGATCAGCCGCGACTTCAGCAGTCGCAACACCCTTTTCACGTTCTCTGATAGCGGCAGGAACATCCGTCAAAGTGATGAATTCAGGAGCATTCGCAGCGATATGCATCGCAACTTGAGCGGCAAATTCGTCATCTTTCTTCGCTAAAACAAGAAGGACGCCAATCTTTCCACCCATGTGGATATAGCTTCCAAAGCCTTGTTCAGCGGTCTTGGTTAAGATCGCATAACGACGGAAGGCGGTCTTTTCGCCCGTCGCTAAAGCGGTGTCTTCTTTAAGTTGCTCGATATCTTTTTCGGCTTCTTCGAAGGATTTTGGATCCTTTTCAAGAACGGTGGCGACAGCGCCATCCGCAAAAGCGTGGAACTTATCGCTTGCGCTCACGAAGTCGGTTTCACAGTTGACTTCGACGATGGCACCACGGCCACACTTTTCGCAAGTCTTCACAGCAGCAAGACCTTCAGCGGCGGTTCTATTCGCGCGCTTGGCGGCCTTGGCGATGCCTTTTTCACGGAGCCAGTCAACGGCTTTCTCCATGTCAAAGTTGTTTTCTTCGAGAGCGTGTTTGCAATCCATCATGCCGGCACCCGTGCGTTCACGGAGGGCTTTGATGGCTTCAATAACGTTTTTCTCAGCCATAGTAGTCTCCTTTGAGATTAGTCTTTCTTTTCAGTAGCAGCAGCTTCGGCAGCTGGGGCAGCGGCGGCAGCTTGACGTTCGCGATAACGAGCGGCACGTTCCGCTTGAATTTTCTTTTGACGTTCTTCGCGTTCTTGACGAGCGGCGCGGAGAGCAGCTTTGCGTTGTTCATTCGCGGCGTCGGCATTGCGGATCGCGTCTTTCATCGTGGCTTCTTCACCTTCGTCAACGACATAAGCAAATTCGGTGACGCCACCTTTGGATTCGCTCACGGCATCAGCCATGGTTCCAATAAGAAGCTTGACGGCGCTAGCGGCATCATTGTTGGATGGAATAGCGAAATCAACCATATCCGGATCGTCGCTGGTATCGCAGATAGCGAAGGTTAAAATGTGAAGCTTACGAGCTTCGGCAATCGCGTTATGTTCAACGGTTGGGTCGGCCACGACGATCGCTTGTGGAAGACGACGCATCTCTTTGATGCCTTCGAGGTTACGAGAGAGCTTTTCGAGCTCTTTCTTAAGGATGGCGACTTCTTTCTTTGGAAGAGAATCGAAGGTGCCATCGTCACGCATAGTCTCGAGTTCTTTTAAACGTTTGATACGAGCTTGGATGGTGCGGAAGTTGGTAAGAGTGCCGCCGAGCCAACGGTTGCTGATATAGAAAGAGCCGCTACGGATAGCTTCATCTTGAACGACTTGCTTGGCGACATCTTTCGTGCCAACAAAGAGGACTTTGCCACCTTCGTCAACGATGCTCTTGAGTTTGGCATAGGCCAAAGTGACTTGGGTGCAGGTCTTGGTAAGATCGATGATGTAAATGCCATTTCTCGCCCCATAGATGAATTTGCTCATCTTCGGATTCCAACGGCGAGTTTGATGTCCGAAGTGAACACCCGCTCCAAGAAGTTTTTTCATCGTCATGATCGGAGCATTGGGATCATGAAGGATTTCAGCCATTGTAGGCTCAGCTGGCTTTGCTTCTTCGGCAACAGCCTCAGTCTTGATTTCGTCACTCATTTGGTGACCTCCATTTGTTTTAGCCTCCCCCGCTTCGAGAAACTGACCACCTTAACGCTTTTTAAGCTGCTTCGCCCGTTAAGGAACACGGCGTTTGATCCACGAGGTGCGTATTAGCTCTCTTTAGAGCCGAGCGTGATTATATCACTTAGAGCCCTTCCCTAGAAGAAAAAATTTAGGTCCTTCCTTAGGAAGATGATTGCCAAAAACGATATCTTTTAAAAGTTACAGCCGCAAGAAAAAAGAAAAAAGAAAAAACGCTTGCAAACCGCGGCTATTTTTCCTCTTTTCCCTCTTCCCTAGGGAAGAATGTTTCATATTCTTTTTTGAGCTTTTTCCGAGAAACATGGGTGTAAATCGTGGTCGTATCAAGCGATTCGTGGCCTAATAAAGTCTGAATAAGACGCAGATCGGCACCATTATCGAGAAGTCTTGTGGCAAAGGTATGTCGTAACTCGTGGGGATGAATAGAAAGCTTCAAATCGCACTTCTTCTCCACCTCTCGAAGGATAAATTCCAACCCGCGTGTAGTCAGATTCCCACCCGAAGCATTCAAAAAGAAAGCGCCATTTTGCTTTTTCTTTTTCGCTTTCGCTAAAAGGAAAGGCCTTGTTTCCTTCCAATACCGTTCCATCGTCTTTAGCGTTTCATTGCCAAAGGGAACAAGCCTTTCTTTGGATCCTTTTCCAAGGATGCGAATCATACGGCTTCTCCAATCGATTTGACGATACGTGAAAGAGATGAGTTCGCTTGCTCGCATGCCAGAGTCGAATAAAAGCTCCAATATTGCTTGATCGCGGACGCTTAAAAAATCCGTTCGCTCCCGATTAGAAGAAAGAAGCAATTCCATTTCCGCTTCGCTTAGGACGTCTGGAAACCTTAAAGGCGCTTTAGGGCTAGAGGCGTTCACAAAGGGGTTTGCTTCGATATAGTCATTTTTCTCAAGAAAGCGATAGAAGCCGCGCAAAGAGCTCATTCTTCTTTGAGTCGATCTTTTGCTTTCGCCTCGTTCTAATTCGTAAGACAAATAAAGACGTATGTCTTTTTTGCTTAAAGAATCAAAAAGAAGGCCGTTTTGTAAGAGAAAATCAAAAAACGCATCGATGTCTTTGGTATAGGCGTCTATCGTTTTGGGGCTATATCTTCGAATTTTTAAATATGAAATGTACTCCGCTTCAGGCTTATTCATAGATACATTTAGAATAACTCTTTATTGCCGTTAAAGAAGCCTCAATCGTTTCGTTTCTCGTCTCTTTTTTGGAAGCTGGAAAAAGAGCCCAGTTGGCATTCATCGGCGAAAAATAGCTTCCTTTGGCGTGAAGAATGTAATCGACCAAAGCACCTAAAACTGTCTCTTTTGGAACGTTAAGAGGAGCTTTGGAGCTTAGTTTCCGAGCCATATTGATTCCAGCCACGATTCCCATAGCAGCACTTTCGACATAGCCTTCAACTCCCGTTAATTGACCTGCCACAAGGACGTTGGGGAGAGTGATCAGAGAAAGATCTTCGTTTAAGGCCAAAGGCGAGTTGATATAGGAGTTTCTATGCATGAGGCCATAACGAACAAAATCCGCTTTCTCAAGGCCAGGAATCAAAGAGAAGACCCGCTTTTGTTCGGAATAGGTAAGATTCGTTTGAAAGCCAACGATGTTATAAAGATCCCCCAGCATGTTATCTTGGCGAAGTTGAATGACCGCATAGGGTCTATCGCCTTTTTCTTTTTCCAAGCCAAAAGGTTTTAAAGGACCATGGCGAAGCGTTTCAATTCCTCGAGAAGCCATCACTTCGACTGGCATACAGCCTTCAAAATAATGGGTATCAAATTCATGAAGCGTCGCTCTTTTGGCGTTCACAAGCTCTGTAACGAAAGTATAGTATTGCTCTTTATTCATCGGGCAATTGATATAAGCGTTATCATCTTGCTCGAAACGGGATTTATAGTAGGCGATGGAAAAATCGATGCTTTCCTTTTTGACGATTGGCGCCGAAGCATCAAAGAAAGAGAGATTTTTGGTTCCAACCAAAGAAGAGAGCTCATCCAAAAGAGGACCGTTTGTTAAAGGACCGGTCGCTAAAATAGCCGGAACTTCTTTTGGCAAAGAAACGCATTCTTCATGAAGGACTTTAAAATTTCGGAAAGACTCTAATTTCTCGGTGATTCCTTTGGCAAACGAGGTGCGATCAACCGATAAGGCGTTTCCCGCTGGCACTTCCGTCTTTTCCGCCACTTCCATCATGATGGAGCCAAGCTCTTTCATTTCTTCCTTTAGGAGCCCGCAAGCGTTATCAAGCTTCTTGCTCTTTAAGGAATTGGAACAAACAAGCTCCCCAAAATAAGGCGTTTCATGCGCTCCGTCAGAAATTACAGGTCGCCTTTCAATAAGAGTGACAGAAAAGCCTTTTTTGAGAAGATAGTAAGCCGCTTCGCTTCCCGCAAGGCCACCACCGATAACAACAACGTTTTTCATTGAAGCCCTATTTTTTCGGCTCTTTTGGAAGCCATTCGTGATAATGGCAACGGGGATAGTTCGTGCAACCTAGGAAATCCACTTTCTTGCCGTGTTTGATAACAAGATGTCCGTCTTTGCACTTCGGGCAAGGTTTGACGTAATCCTTCTCGGTATATTCCGTCTTCTTTCGCTCGCCATTCTCTCCGTTTTCATTGCCTTTGATGTAGTGGCAGGAAGGGTAACCACTACAAGCGACGAATTCGCGACCTTTTTTGTCTTTTCGAATAACTAAGGGTTTCCCGCAAAGAGGGCACATTTCGCCCGTTTCCTTCGCGGGTTCCTTTTCTTTTTTCTGGATGTAGTGACAAGCGGGGTAATTCGAGCAAGCAACGAAATTACCATAACGGCTTTTCTTAATGACTAAAGGCGAGCCACATAAAGGACACTTTTCGCCCGTTTCTTGAGCGGGATCCTTATACATCTTTTCAGCCACCTCATCGTATTTCTTGATGAAAGGTCCATAGAAGTTATTCATCGCTTCTAAACGCGTAAGCTTACCTTCTTCTACTTGGTCGAGTTCGCTTTCCATATCCGCGGTGTATTTGGTGCTAACAATTTCAGGGAAATACTTTTCAAGAACCACAGTCGTACGAGTTCCCTCTTCGGTCGGCGTTAAAACACCACCCTTGGAAGTGACGTAACCACGCGTCAAAAGGGTTTTGATAGTGCTTGCGTAAGTGCTTGGACGGCCGATGCCTTTTTCTTCCATCATCTTAACGACTTTAGCTTCGGTGAAACGCGCTGGCGCTTTGGTAAATTTTTGCTCTAAATCCTTTTCGAGGAAGGGATAGACTTCGCCTTCCTTCAAAGGTGGCAAAAGCTTCGATTCATCATCTTCGAATTCACCATATAAGACTTCATACCCTTTAAAGAGAACGCGGCATCCATTCGCTTTGAAAAGAAGACCGTTTTTCTCAAAATATGCGGTAGAAACCTCATCGATTTTATCTGTCATCAAAGATGCCAAGGCTCGATCATAGATAAGACGATAGAGTTTGGCGGCGTCGGCATCGACATATTTCGCCACGATTTCGGGAGTGCGATGTGTGCCAGTAGGACGAATGGCCTCGTGAGCATCTTGGATTCTTTCCTTCGATTTGTTGGTCTTGATATAGCCAAGATATTCCGGCCCGAATTGTTCCAAGATAAAAGGTTTGGCGTGACGCTCAAAAAATTCTTTGCTGATGCGGGTGCTATCGGTACGCATGTAGGTAATCAAACCGACATGCTCCCCATTCACATCTAAGCCTTCGTAGAGTTGTTGTGCAATCGACTGGGTTTTGCTCGTCGAAAAATGGAAACGATTGTACGCTTCTTGTTGCATCGTGCTCGTCGTGAATGGGAGTTTGCTTGGGATTCTCTTTTTGGAAGTCTCAAGTTTCGTTAAAGGATAGGAATCGGATAAACGCCCTAAAAGGGCTTCCGCTTCTTCCTTGCTATGAATGGAAACGGATTTCCCATCAACCTTATCCAAAGAAGCAACGAGCTTTGTGCCATTGATATCGAGAGTGATGTCCAAAGTCCAATATTCTTCTGGCTCAAAGGCTTTAATCTCTTCGTCATTATCGACAATCATACGAAGGGTCGCGCTTTGAACACGACCAGCGCTTTGAGCGCCGATTTTCTTTTGAAGAAGAGAGGAAAGCTTAAAGCCGATAATGCGGTCATACATGCGACGCGTTTCTTGTGAATTCACAAGATTCATATCGATATGATCATCCGTCTTTAAAGCGGCCTCGATAGCGGGACGAGTGATTTCTTGGAAGCGAAGACGCTTCGTGTCGGGAACGGATAAGCCTAAAACTTGAGCTAAATGCCAGGAAATGGCTTCTCCTTCACGATCAGGGTCGGTTGCCAATATCACTTGATCCGCTTTTTTGGCGGCAGATTTAAGATTCGAGACAATAGCTTTTTTGTTTTTGCTGATGACAAAGTCCGGTTTGAAATCGTTATCAATATCGATGCCAAGCCCACCTTTGCCACGTGTGCTCAAATCGCAAATGTGTCCTTGCGAGGCCATAACTTGATAATCAGAGCCTAAGAAGCCGCCAATCGTGTCACATTTTTTAGGAGACTCAACGATAACTAATTTCATGACAATCCGCCTTTCGGATAGTAAGTCTAGGAACGTGAAAAGAACTTGTCAACGAAGGTTATAAAAGGGATTCCCTATATAAATAAGGTAATTATTTATAACATCTCGGAAATTTTTTCAGAGAACCCTTTCCTTTCCGCCTTTCCCATCATCCAAAGCGCATCTTCCGCGTTTTCAATGAGATACGCCCCGTCTTTAATGAGCATATTGCAACTGCTATCAGCATCCGCTCGGAAAGGGACGCATCCCACGTCTTTGCTGATGCTTAGCGCATATTGCACGGTGATTAGAGTTCCACTTCTTCGCGATGCTTCTCCCACTAAGACAGCCTTGCTAAGACCCGCTACCATTCTATTTCGAGCAGGGAAATTCTCCTTGGCTGGCGGCGTCATAAGAGGATATTCGCTAAGAACAAGGCCGGAGCGAATCGCCCTCTCATAGAGTTCTTGGTTCTTCGAAGGATAGCAAAAATCAATGCCGTTGCCTAAAACAGCAATGAGTTTTCCACCGCAATCGAGAGCGGTCTTAGCCGCTTCCGCATCGATGCCTCGCGCTAAACCGGTGCATATGGTTATGTTATTTTTAACGAGTTCCGTAACAATTTTCTTCGCCATGCTTAAACCATAACTAGAAGCATCGCGGCTTCCAATATAGGCCAAAGTACTTTCCTTGTTTTTAAGTAAGGACAGGTCTCCTCGATAATAGATGAGCAATGGTGGCTTATTGAGATAACGAAAATCAGAAGGGTAGTCCTCGTCCATAATCGTGACGAAATTGGCGCCTCCACTTTTCTCGTATTCGCCGATAAGCTCTAATGGCGCTCTTTCCTTCTCCCTTAAAGCCTTGTACATTCGATCCCAATTTCCTTCATATTGTAAGGAAAGAGATAAAAGCGCTTCTCTTGCGGTCATAAAAAACACCTCCACCCATAGATAGAGGTCTTTTTCTAAAAATGTTTCAAAAATTAGAAAAGGGGGACCTGAAGTTGATAGAACTTTCTAACAGGAGCAAAGCTTTTTCGATGAACGCCTTCGATAGGACCATATTTTTCTAATGCGGCAAGATGCTCTTTAGTACCATAACCCTTATGTTTTTTAAACCATACCCAGGATATTGCTGATCAAGCTCTATCATAAAATGATCACGGGTAACCTTCGCTAAAATGGAAGCGGCAGCGATATTTTCGGCTTTCGCGTCGCCTTTGATGATGGGCACGACAGGTTTTGAAAATCCTTTTAGAGGCATGGCGTCGGTCAAAATAAGGTCATAAGGAATCTGGATTTGTTCGATGGCGCGTCGCATCGCCATTTTCGTTGCTTCATAAATGTTGTATTTGTCTATTTCCAAAGCGCTTGCAAAAGCGATGCCATAAGCAAGGGCCTTCTCTTCGATAATCGGAAAAAGCGCTTCTCTTTTCTTCTCGGTCAATTGCTTCGAATCGTTAATGTCATCATTTTTAAAATCGACGGGGAGCAAGCAAGCAGCCGCACATACCGGACCCGCCAAAGGACCTCTTCCTGCTTCATCAACACCAACGATGAGAGAAAAGCCCTGTGCTCGGTATTTTTTCTCTTCCTCTAACATTGTGGCCTTTCTAAAGATAGAGCCCCTAGTTCCCCATTTTGGAAATCCTTCAAAAGAGCAAGCATGGCTTTATCTAAATCCTCTTCGCCACCTTCTAATAAATAGCCGCGATTTGCAGCGATTTTCTTAAAAACACCCGAAAACGTGGTGTTTTCGTCAAGAGAAATTGAATATCTATTCTCTATCGATGAGGGATATTCTTTTTCTAAAAATCCTAGCAATTCTTCGGCCAAATCGTGAATAGGAAGGACTTCTTCCTTGATGGATCCGACCATCGCTAAGCGTTTTGCCGTTTCCTTATCTTCGTAGTTCATCGGTAAAATGCCAGGCGTATCCAAAAGAACATAAGAATCGGAAAGGCGAATCCATTGCTCCGCTCGAGTGACGCCAGGGCGGTTGGCCGCCACTGCAAGTTTCTTGCCAGCAAGGTTATTGATAAGGGTGCTTTTACCAACATTCGGTATCCCTAAGATCAAAAGACGGATGGGTTGCTTTTTCATGCCGTATTTCTTTTCTTTCTCTCGCTTTTTTGTGACAAGAGGGGCTAAGGCTTTATCCAAGGCATTTAAAATACGCTCTCCTTTGAGGTTTGCACTTAAGCAAAGGATCCCCTTTTGATTAAAGTAACTTAACCATTCTTCGGTTACTTTAGGATCTGCCCTATCCGTTTTAGAAAGAACGAGCAAGCGTGGTTTATTCGATAAAGCCGCCTGGTTCAAAAGAGGGTTTCTCGAAGAAAGAGGAATCCTAGCATCACAAACTTCTACCACCACATCGCAGCATTTGATAAGTGGCGTCAAGGAGGCTAAGGCCCTTTTCATATGGCCAGGAAAATAGTGAACGTTTTTTTGTTGCATGAAGTCACTCATAAGAATCGGATGTCCCAAGGCATTAAAACGCTGTTTAAAAGAATGGATTGTGAGGAAGATAGGCCATCTTGAGAAATGGAATAACGGCATTTTGCGGTGACCGCAATAGCTTTCCCAACGATGCAATAGCTTGGAATGGAGCCCACTTCGCGAGAGTCTTTCGAGCCATTTCTTTGACGATTGTCACCAACCAAGAAATATTCATCTTTGCCAATCGTAGCCGGCGAAGAAGGGGTTCCATGCTGCACCATTAGGATTGTTTGCTTTTTGGCTTCTTCTACCCACTTGCAAAGTTCTTCATCCCAGTCGTCTTGCTTATTCAAAAAAGATTGCTCTATATAAGCGTAGTCTTCTTCATCTTTATTACGGACAAAGAGATCGCCATTTTCATCAAACTTAATCGTTTCGCCAGGCAAACCAACGATTCTTTTTATTTTTAAGGAAGCGGACACCACGCCGTTTTTCTCGTGAGGACGATAGGTTTGGCTCTTTTCATCATACTCCATGTCGGTAGGATAGTAAGTAACCACAAGATCAAAACGGTCAAGAGTGGAAAGGGCCTCTTGTCTCGTATCCATAAGACCATAGTCGCAAGTATAAGAATAACCAGAACGAACAAAATCACCTAAATTTTGAATGCCGCTATAAGCATCCGTAACGTCTCTTCCACTTGCATCTATTACTCTCGTTGAACGATTTAAAGTAGGGTACATCGATTCGCCATTCACGTAGAATTTCTCGTAACGGCCATAGTTATAGATGATTTGGCCATTAATGCCCATTAAGAGACTAAAAAGAGAAACGGCCGCCACTTTAAGAGCGATTCTAAAAGGAAGAGGAAGTTTCTTTTTCGTCTTCCCATTTTTCTTTAAAGGCGTTAATTCTCCAGACGTCTTAAGGACATCTTTTGTCTCGTTTTGCATAAAGCAAATTATAAAAGTAGAGCTATCTTTAAGCAACCGAATCGGCGCTTCTTTATCTTTGGAGGCAAAACAAAAAGGTGGGATAAAACCCACCTCTAAGTTTTTGCTGTTAGGCTTACTTCGCTTCGGGAGCGGCTTCGACAGGGGCAGCCACTTCAGTAACAGTTTTACGCTCGATTTCTTTAATACGAGCAGCCTTGCCGCTAAGCTTGCGCATATAGTGGATGCGAGCGCGACGGACGCGGCCAGCCTTGACGAGTTCGATTTTCGCGATCGAAGGGCTGTTTACTGGGAAGACACGCTCCACACCGACGCCATAAGACATCTTACGGACGGTGAAGGTTTCACTCACGCCATGGCCACGACGTTGGATAACAACGCCTTCATAGACCTGAATACGTTCCTTTTTGTTTTCGACGATGCGCACATACACTTTAACAGTGTCGCCACTTGTGAAGGCAGGGACGTCAGAACGAATTTGACGAGCAGTGACTTCTTCAACAAGATTCATGTTCATGCTGATTTTCCTCCTTGAATTGATTTCACCAAGTTCACATCAGCATGGATGGCGGAGCTTAGGGCACACCAAAAGCGTGCTTCAGTATCATACCTATGGTAAGGGCCAAAATCAATGAGAAAAACATCGACGCGAAACCTGTAAAGCATTTTTGCTTGACAGAGCGAACACGCCCTCTTATATTTGTGGAGCTAAAAGCAAGGAGAACTATCATGTCTGTTAAAATCCGTATGACCCGCATCGGTCGTCACAAAGATGCTTTCTATCGTATTGTCGCTGCCGATTCCCGTATGTCCCGTGATGGACGTTATATCGAGCAAATCGGTATCTTCGATCCAGAACACGGCGAAGAAAACGCCACCATCAACGAAGAACTCGCTCTCAAGTGGCTTAAGCAAGGTGCTACCCCAAGCGATTCCGTCCGTGCGATGTTCAACCGCAAAGGCATCATGGCCAAGTTTGCGGAAAGCAAGGGCAAAAAGGAGTCGAAATAATGATCGACTACGAGAAGGCTGTTCACGGTCTTATCGATCCTCTTGTTGAAAATCCCGAATCCATCATGATTCGCGAGCTTCCAGGAAGCACCGCTCGTGACGTCACTCTTCTCATCGTTTCGGAAGACCAAGACACCGCTCGTTTGATTGGCAAGCGCGGCTCTGTCGCTAACGCTCTTCGGGAAGCCATCGGCATTGCTGGAAAAGCCGATAACTCGAATATCCGCATTCACTTGAAGTTCGAAAGCTTCGATGAATCCAAGAAAGAGGCCGCCGAGTAAATCTCGGCGTTCTTTTTATGAATGAAAAGATCACAGTAGGAACACTTCAAAAGCCTTTTGGCTTAAAAGGCGAGATTCGCGCCAAAAGCATGACCTCCTTCCCGGAACTCCGTTTCCAAAAAGGCTGTCACTTCTTTTTGAAGAACCTTAAAACGGGTGAGGAGAAAGAAGTCATTCTCAACAGTTTCCGTCCAAGTGGCGATTATTTCTTTGTCGGCTTCGAAGGAATTGATACCATCGAGGACGCACTTCCCTTTTATGGAAATGAAATCGAGATGTATCTCGAAGAAGCTCCTCTTCCGGAAGGCTATTACCGTCTAAAGGACCTAATCGGAATGGACGTCATCAATGCCGAAACCAACGAAAGCATTGGCAAAGTCAAAGACGTTTTGACCTTTAGCGCCATTAGCACCATTAAGGCAGTCACCCCGTCTGGCAAAAACTTCACTTTCCCCTTCCTTTTTGAAAAATTTGTCGTCTCCTTGGATATCGAGAAAAAAGAGATGAAAATTAACGTCATACCAGGACTCTTATGAAAATCACGATTCTTACTCTCTTCCCCGAAATGTTCGAAGGATTTTTAAACACTTCCATAATTCGACGTGCAATTGGAAAGGGGATCGTCGAAATTGAGCCACTTCAAATTCGTGATTTTACCAAAGACAAATATGGAAGAACGGACACTCCACCGATTGGCGGCGGAGCGGGCCTCATTCAAAAATGCCAACCTATTGTGGACGCTCTCAAAGAGGTTAAAACCTCCACCTCACATATCGTTTTGTTCTCGCCGCGAGGCAAGACTTACAATCAAAAAATCGCAAAAGAATATGCAAAACTCGATCATCTTATTCTTATTTGCGGCCATTACGAAGGTATTGACGAGAGAGTCAACGATTACGTTGATGAACTATTATCGATTGGCGATTATATTCTCACCGGAGGCGAAATTCCCGCGATGGCAGTCACTGATTCCGTGACTCGACTTCTCGATGGTGCCATCTCCAAAGATTCTTTGACCGATGAATCCTTTAGCGATGAAACGCTAGAATATCCTCAATACACCGAGCCTTATGAATACGATGGGAAAATGGTCCCTGATATCCTTTATTCCGGAAACCATGAAGCCATTAAAAAATGGCGAAGGAAGAAGTCGCTTCTCTTAACGAAAAAATATCGGCCCGACCTCTTTGAGAAATTATCCCTTTCAAGAGGAGATAAAAAACTCCTCCTAGAAGAGGAAGAAGGGATTACCCCATCTTGGGAAAAAGAAGCCCTCGAAAAGGGACATAAATTCATAAAAAAATGAGAGGCCGAAACCTCTCGTTTTTTTAAAATCCCCCACCAAAACCAGGTGGAATTTTCCCCGACTTGGAGTAACGCTTCATCTGTTTCATCATCTCTTTGGATTGTTCCCACTTGCGAATCACGCGATTAATATCGGCGTTTGTTTTGCCACATCCTTTCGCGATTCTATTCTTTTGCGAGAATTTCAAAATCTCAGGGTGCTTTCTTTCGTAAGGAGTCATGCTATTGACGATGGCTTCAAAAGAAGTCATTTCTTTGCTCGCCTTTTCTTTTTGCTCATCGGTAAGTTTCGGCATGCCCGGAATCAAAGCGGCCAACGAACCCAAATTTCCCATCTTTTGAACCATCTTCATTTGACGAAGCATGTCTTCCAAGGTGAACTCGCCTTCTAATAGTTTTTTGGCATCTTTCTGGGCTTCTTTTTCATCCATCACTTCTTGGGCTTTTTCGACTAAAGAAACGATGTCCCCCATGCCAAGAATTCGGTCTGCCATTCGTTCGGGATAGAAAGGCGTCAAATCCGTGAGCTTTTCCCCAACGCCAGCAAACTTAATCGGAAGGCCCGTCATGTACTTAATGGATAAAGCTGCGCCTCCTTTAGCGTCCCCATCAAGTTTAGAAAGAATAATGCCTGTAAGACGTAAATCCTTATTGAAGGTATTCGCCACGTTGACCGCATCTTGACCAGCCATGCTATCAACAAGCAAAAGAACCTCGTCTGGATGAACTTCGTGATTGATATTCTTAAGCTCTTCCATCAAAGGCTCATCGATTTGCAAGCGCCCAGCCGTATCAAGAATAAGAACGTCAAAGCCTTCGGCGATCGCTCTTTCTTTGGCTTTTTTAGCCACCTCTACGGGATCCACGTTCGTTCCCATCTCAAAAAAAGGAATGTCGATTTGTTTAGCAATCGTTCCAAGCTGTTCGATAGCGGCAGGACGATAAACGTCAAGACCAGTCAATAAGACCTTCTTGTTATTTTTCGCTTTCAACAAGGAAGCCAGCTTCCCAGCGCTCGTCGTTTTACCCGATCCTTGTAAGCCGACAAGCATAATAATGCCTAGACCGTTTTTAGGGAGTGCTAGAGCGGTCTCTTCGCTTCCAAGAAGGCTTACAATTTCGTCATGGCAAATCTTGGTGAGTTGTTCGCCCGGATTGACGCTTAAAAGAACATCTTGACCAAGGGCTTTTTCTTTCACGTCATCCGTAAAGGCCTTCACGACCTTATAGTTCACATCGCTTTCCAAAAGAGCGATTCGTATTTCGCGGAGAGCTTCCGCCATGTTGGCTTCGGTGAGTTTATCTTCCTTGCGCATCTTCTTAAAGAGGGCGCTAAATTTATCCGTTAATGATTCAAATGGCATTTTCCAAGTCCTCCAGCAATTTCTTCAAACTTTTTTCTTTGTCTATCCCCGAAGTATTTCGATAATTCGAGAGGGATTTAGCCATAATTTTTCGTTTTTTCAATATTTCGAGCTTGCTTTCGTAAAAAAGAAGCTTCTTCACCGTCTTTTTCAAAGCGTCGTGAATGGCGCTTCTAGAAACGCCTTCAAGTTCGCAAATCTCTGCCAAAGAGAGATCGTCGTAATAGTATTCTTCAAAACGGCGCACGCTTTCGTTAGAGAGAAGAGGCTTGTAAATCTCAAAAAGAGCAATCGTCTCCTCACGGTCGGAAAGAAGATCCTTTTTACTCATCTTTCTCCCCTAAAAGCAAACCATTAAGGTATTCATCCAAATCGAATTCTTCGAGATCTTCCATCTTTTCCCCCAAACCGATGAAGCGAACTGGAACCCCAAGTTCATCACGGATGGAAAGAATAATGCCACCTTTGGAAGTGCCATCCATTTTAGTGATAACAATGCCTGTGATATCGCTCACTTCTTTGAACGCTTTAGCTTGAGAAACGCCATTTTGACCTGTGTTGGCGTCAATGATAAGGAAGGTTTCATGAGGCGCACCTGGAATTTCTTTCGCTAAAACCCGTTTCATCTTGCCAAGCTCATTCATGAGGTTCGCCTTGTTTTGAAGTCGTCCTGCCGTATCGACAATCATGAGGTCAATATCGTTCTTCTTGGCATATTCCGCGCCATCATAGCAAACGCTCGCCGGGTCACCACCCTCTTTCCCACTCACGATGGGGCAAGAAAGCCTCTTCGACCAAATGGTCAGTTGTTCGGTAGCGCCAGCACGAAAAGTATCCGCGGCAACAAGGAGCACTTTCTTGCCTTGTTTGATGTAGCGGTAAGCGAGTTTGGCAATGGACGTCGTCTTCCCGACGCCATTAACGCCTTCCACTAAAAGAACGAGAGGCTTTCCTTTTGAAAACTCAATTTCATTGGTAATTCCCTCTCCTTTCGAGACATAATCGACAAACATCATGTCCACTAATTCTTCGTTAATGGCCTTTGGATCTTCGAGATGTTCTTTTTGCGATTTATTGAGAAGCTCTTCCACCAGACGAAGCGTTAAGGCAACGCCAACATCCGCTTCGATAAGAATTTGTTCTAGTTCTTCGAAATATTCAGCGTTCACTTTGGCATAGCGCTTACTCAAATTTTCAAGCTTATTGGCAAAAGCCTCGCGGGATTTCTTCAAGCCTTGCTCATAACGCTTCGAAACGTCATTTGTTTCTTTTTTCGAGAATTTATTTTTCAAAAATGCAAATAGACCCATAACTACCTCTTCTCGCCTTTGCTTTCGTTTTTATAGATGGAACCGATCGCGTTCTTTCTTAGAGCGTCTCTTGCCGCTTCCGTCGCAGCGTCTTTCTTATTCTTTCCTTCACCTCGCCCAAGTTCGAGTCCTTCGAAGAAAGCGCCAACAACGTACTTTTTGTCGTTGCTTGGCCCACGTTCTTCCAAAAGGCGATAATCCACCGCTTCTTTGAATTCCGCTTGAATGGCCTCTTGGAGCTCGCTTTTAGGATTTTCAGTTAAAGAAATGCGCCCTTTAGCGATAGGTTCTTCAAAGAGTTTTCGCACGAATTGATAGGCAAAATCTCTTCCTTGATCAAGAGCAACGGCGCCGATAAAAGATTCGAAAACGTCTTCTAGAATACGATTCGACGCTCGAACATCTCCGCCAAAGGAATTGCCCACTCGAATATAGCTGCCTAAATCGAGTTCAAGCGCGAATCCCGCTTCGCCTTCGGTGCGAATAAATTGCGACTTTAACCTCGTAAGATCCCCTTGTTGCATTTCTGGGTGATAGCGAAAGCAAAGCTCACTTGTCACAAAGCCGATAAGGGAATCGCCTAAGAATTCAAGTCTTTCATAATCCCAATGCTTCGTTCCTGCGTTTGCGTTAAAAGAACTATGCGTCAAAGCCTCCTCGTAAAGAAGAATGTCATTGGGCACGATGCCAAGTTTATTTAAAAGCTCTTCCGTTTTATTCATTCGTCCCTTTTTGCAAGCCGACTTCGATGCGCGAGAGGATATCTCCTTCAAGCAAACGTTCCATCAGCATTAACGCGTGACAGAAAGCTTCCGCGTCGCTATTGCCATGAGCTTTCACGGCTAAGCCGTTGATGCCCAAAAGCAAAGCGCCTCCCACCTTCTTTGGATCCATCACCTTTTTCATCTCGGTGACGCCTTTTTTGGTGAGAAGATAACCGATTTTGCTCGCAAGGTTCTTCTTAAACATCTTCTTTAGAAGCACCCCAACGCCTTTAGCGGTGCCTTCGGTTGTTTTTAACATGATGTTGCCGCTATACCCATCGCTTACCACAACATCGGCATCTCCTAAGAGAATGCTATTGCCTTCAACGTTGCCACCAAAGCGGATGTTCTTATTCTCTTTAAGAAGCTTATAGGCTTCTTTCCCAGTCGGAGAGCCCTTTCCTTCTTCGGTGCCATTGCTTAGAAGTTTCACGTTCGGTTCTTGCTTTCCGAAAACGATTTGGCTATAAAGAGACCCCATCATGGCGAATTGATCCAATTCTTCAGGAGTGTTCTCATTGCTAGCGCCAACGTCTAGCATCGTCACAAAGCCACCTTCATCGCTAAGCTTCGGGAAAGCGGTCACTAAGGCGGGGCGAAGCACGCCATTTAGTTTCTTTAAGGTGATAGTTGCTGCAGCTAAAAAGCCACCCGTAGAACCAGCGCTCACAATGCCTTCCGCTTTGCCTTCCTTCATGGCCGTTAGAGCCCTCATAAGAGAGCTATCTTTATGACGAAGCACCTCTAAAGCGCCGCATTCCATCGGCACGACTTCCGTCGCATCGATGATATGAGCGTAGGTAAACTCTCTTAAAGAGTCCTCTGGGCCAACAAGCACTAAGCCGATATTAGGATTGGATTCATGGAATCTCTTTACAGCGGGAATGGTGGTTTTAAGACCAAAGTCACCGCCCAGCATATCAATAACGATTCTTTTCATAAAAAACCTCATTGCTATTCTAAACGTATCCTCCTCTCTTTTCTAGCCGTAGGCTAGCTCCTAAGAGAAGGTCTTTTCTTAAGCAATAACGCGTATTTTTCATCTTCGAAAGGCTCGCCACCCGTTTTCTCTAATATTTCCTTGGCGTCCTTCCTTGCCGTTTCAAAGACACGATAATCACTAACGATGTTGGCAAAGCGAAATTCTGGAAGGCCGCTTTGGCGCGTACCACCCACTTCTCCTGGCCCACGAAGCTTTAAATCCTCTTCTGCGATACGGAAACCATCATTTTCTTTTGAGAACACTTGGAGTTTCTTCTTGGCTTCTTCGCTTAGTCCTCTTTCGGGCACGAGATAGCAAAGCGCTTTCGAGCCATCGCGCCCAATACGGCCTCGAAGCTGATGAAGGCTTGATAAGGAGAAATGAGAAGGGTGATAAATAATCATGAGGTTGGCACTCGCTACATCAACGCCCACCTCGATAAGAGAGGTCGCGACAAGAATTGGGCATAATCCGCTCGTAAAAGCGGCCATGGCAACGTTCTTACTCTCTTCGTCCATTGCCCCATGCATCAAAGTGACCTTTCCGCCGTAGCTTTCTTTATAAGAGGCAAAAACTTCTTTCACGGATATTGTCTTTTCGCCCGCTTTCGGCTCGATTTCAGGAACAACCACATAAACGCGATGCTTAGAAGAAACACTTTCATCAATAGCCTTTCGAAGCTCTTTTGGAGACTTGGCCGTTTTCACTTCGACTTCTCTTTTCCCAAAAGGGTAGCTATTAAGAAGCGAGACATCGAGATCGCCATAAATCGTCATGGTGAGGGTTCTAGGAATCGGGGTGGCGCTCATCATAAGAAGGTCAGTGTGCTCTCCTTTATCGAGTAACAGCGTTCTTTGATTCACGCCAAATTTGTGCTGCTCATCGATAATGGCTAAGCCCAAAGAAGAATAATGGACGTTCTTTGAGAAAAGGGAGTGCGTCCCCACAAAGATATCCCCTGTGCCATCGGCGGCATCGTCAAGGGCTAATCGTTTCTCTACGCCACTCATGGCTCCTAACAAAAGAACTACGTTGATGGGCGTGTTTTCAAAAAGCTTCCTAAGATTTCGATAGTGTTGTCTCGCTAAGGCGTCCGTTGGCGCCAAAAAAGCGCTTTGTTCGCCACGAAGATAAGAAGCGTAACATAGAAGGCTTGCCACAAGCGTTTTGCCACTTCCAACGTCCCCCTCTAATAGGCGATACATAAGATGCGGACTATCCATATCTTTTAAAGCGTCTTCGATGGCCTTCTCTTGATCGAGGGTGAGACGATAAGGGAGCTTTGTCACAAAAGAACGAAACTCGTCCATCGGAATCATTCTTCTTCGGGTTGTTTCTAATCCTTCGTTTGCAAGCCTAACCATTTGGGTGCCAAGCTCAAAAGAAAGAGCTTCTTCGTATTTAAATAAGCGAAGCGCTTGATGGATCTCTTCTTCGTCTTTGGGAAAATGGGCATAACGAAAAGCAACCTCTCTCGGAGGAAGACGGTAACGCTCCAAATATTCTTTGGGCAACACGTCTTTAATTTTTCCTTCCTCTAGGCGAAGAGCCTTCTCGACGACCTTTCGGTATGTCAAGGAACTTAAAGAGGCGGGCAAACGATAAACGGGGCGGAGAGCGTCTTCTTTACGAATCTCCCCCTTAAAAATGTTAAGCATCGAAAGAGAATGCCTTTTGGCGTCATAAGTGCCGCTTACCGTATAAAAGTCGTCTGGGAGAACCACTTTAGAAAGATAGGGCCTATTCCAAGCCTCCACTAAGAACGTTTCTCCTTCCACCGTTTCAAAGTAGAAACGGGAGACGGACAAATGGGAAAAGCGAAGAGTCTTGGGAAGAGCACCTCTTAATTTTCCTAAAACGACGATTCTTTCTTTATCGCTATAGTTCCCATTCTTAGAAGGCGTATAGGTAAAGTTTTCGTAGCGGCGTGGCAAATGCTCCAAAACGTCCAAAGGAGAATGGATCCCCATCTCCTTTAAGGCGTCTTGCACGTTTTTCGTCTTCGAAAGAACCATACCTTCATTGTAGCAAGTCTAAAGAAAAAAGGCGCCTAAGCGCCTAAGGTTTTTAGTGATTATTCTGCTCCAACAAGGAAGCTATAAACATTCTGTTCCCCTCGACGAATAAGGAAATCGACATTGGGGTAACGGGTTGGAAGCATCGCGGAAAGCTTATCTTCTTCTTCTTTTGTGATATCTTCACCAAGCAAAACAGTGAAAACCGATTTATTTTCGTCTTTCGAGAATTCATCAAGAAGCGCTAGAAGAGCTTTTTCTTTGTCTTTTTCGCAAACGACAATCTCTTTATCGTCCTTCATGGCCATATAGTAATCTTTGGTGATGTGGACGCCATCGATATCCGTATCTTTTATGGCGTAAGTCACCGAGCCCGAAGCAACGTCAGCAAGGCCCTCGGTCATCGCCTCAAGATTTTCTTCGTTCGATAAATCTTCGCCAAATTGCATAAGGGCGTTAAGACCTTGAGGAATGGTTTTCGAAGGGATGACTGAAATCGTATATCCTTCTTTTGGTGTCACCACCTCGCAAGCTTGTTTAGCGGCCATCACGATATTGCCATTATTTGGCAAAATGAAGATGTGTTTAGCATTTACACGTTCAATAGCCTTGACGAAATCTTCAGTAGAAGGGTTCATGGTTTGGCCACCCGAAACAATCTCATTTGCGCCAAGCTCGTGGAACATTTCATCGAGCCCTTTACCAGAGCTCACTGCGATAATCGCGTATTCTTTTAAGGGTTCGTCCACTTTCTTCTCTTCTTTGGCGTGGCGGATGTTACTTTCCATATCCGTCGCCACGACACCACGTTCGATATTATGGTGCTCTTCACTCATATTCTCGATGATGATGGTCAAGAATTCGCCATAGTTTTGAGCGTAATTAAGCATCGATCCCGGTTGTAAGGTGTGCACGTGGACTTTCACGATGTCGTCATCGCGAACAAGAACCACGGAAGTGCCATGGGTATTTAAGAAATTAGAGAATTTCTTTTCAACAAAAGGCTTTTTGCCGTCTTCCGGTTTCCCGATTCTCAGAATGAATTGGGTGCAATAGCCATATCCTTCTTCGCCTTCGCTTAGCTTCGCGCCAGCATAAGGGGAAGCAAGCACAGAACTCGAAACTTCGCCTTCGGAGAGGTTCTCATTTCTTTCAACGAATTTTCCACGTACCGCAAGAAGCATTCCTTCAAAGACGATGCATAAGCCAGCGCCACCCGAGTCAACCACGCCGACTTCTTTAAGGACGGGCAAAAGATCGGGGGTATGAGCAAGAGATTTTTTAGCCGCTTTAAGAAGGAAGGCGAAAACATTCTCAACGGTCATGTCTTTCTTCTTCTCGACTTCGTCTTTTAAAGCCTCGCTAGCCTCACGAATGACGGTCAGAATCGTTCCTTCGACAGGACGCATAACCGCTTTATACGCAACGTTTCTCGCTTCCACGAAAGCAGCAGCGATTTCTTTCACGTTGAGCTTCTCTTTGCCTTCGCAAGCTAATGAAAAGCCTTTAAAGATTTGGGAAGTAATAACACCGCTATTACCACGAGCGCCCATTAAAAGACCACGACTAAAGCTCGCGGAAATAGTCGCGACATCGATATCGTTTCGGTTTTGAATCTCTTTGGCACCGCTTGTCAAAGTAAGATTCATATTCATACCCGTATCGCCATCAGGGACGGGGAAAACATTAAGTTGATCCACTTCGGGATAATGATTGTAGAGGTTATTAGACCCCGAAAGAAAAAGCTGCTTAAGTTCTTGTCCGTTAATCGTTTTCATGGAATATCTCACTTCACTTCAATGATTTGTTGCAAAAGCACATTGACTTCAACGTGTTGCATCCCAAAAGTCTTCTTAAGCACGTAGGAAACGCGTTTTTGAACCTCTTGGATGACTTCGGTAATCTTAACGCCATAAGCGACCACCAAAAAGATATCGACCTCATAACCGAGTTTCGTTTTTTTGGTATGCACGCCCTTGACGAAATCTTCTTTTTTCAAAAGCTCGCGGATATAGGCTCTCGAAGCGCTTGGCTCCACTAAGCCAACCACCCCATAGCATTCGGAAGCGGCTTCGCCAGAAAGAGAAGCGACCGCTTCTTCGGTGATGGCGATATTGCCGTATTTTGTCATTTGATTAATTGCCATATAAAAGAAAGCTCTAAAACGAGCGCCCTTATTATCCCACTAATAAGCCCAGTTATCAAATTATGCAAGTTTGACGAATACACTCGATAGGGTGGGTATTTTTCGATTTTTGTAAAAAATGGAGAAAAGAAAAAAAGGCTCCTTAGATCTTTCTCCAAGGAGCCAAAAGATATTTATTACTTCTTTTTCGGCTCTTCTTTTTCGGGTTCTTTGACCGCTTCAACAAGAGAAGCGGCAAAGCTTCCGGCCTTCTCAAAGCCGTAGGGAAGGAAGATTTTAGTGCTCTTGCCATCGCTAATTTTGGAAAGGGCCTCATAGTAACGAAGAGCGAGCACGCTTCGATCGGCCTTTGCCTCACGAAGGGATTTTAAACCATCGCTTTCCGCTTCGCGAATCATGCGAATGCCTTCTGCTTCCGCTTGTTTGGTTTTCAAAAGAGACTCCGCTTCACCTTCCGCTTGAAGGATTTTGGCTTGTTTCTCACTTTCGGCATTGAGAATCATCGATTCTTTTTTGCCCTCGGCAATAAGAATAGCGCTTTGCTTTTCGCCTTCCGCCAAAAGGACTTTCTCCCGTTTCTCCCGTTCAGCTCGCATCTGGCGTTCCATCGCATTTCGAATATCGGTAGGAGGCAAGATATTCTTCACTTCCACGCGATTCACTTTAATGCCCCAAGGATCCGTCGCTTTATCGAGAATATCGCGCATTCTTTCGTTGATGATGTCGCGAGAGGTGAGGGTGCTATCAAGATCTAAGTCGCCGATAATGTTTCTTAATGTGGTCGCGGAAAGATATTCGATAGCCTGAATCGGCGAGTTTACTCCATAAGCAAACAAATAAGGGTCTGTTACTTGGAAGAAGGTGACGGTATCAATTTGCATCGTGACGTTATCTTTGGTGATGACGCTTTGAGGTTCAAAATCCATCACTTGTTCTTTCATCGAAATACGGTTCGTAACGCGGTCAATAAAAGGAACAAGGAAATGAATGCCTACGCCCCATGTCGCATGATATTTTCCAAGTCGCTCAACCACGTATTTATCCGTTTGTTTGACGATTCGAATATTCGAAATAACAACCAAAAGAACAACTACCAGAACAATCGAGAGCACAATAACCGCAATCATCCAGCCTTCCATTATTTTTCCTCCTCTAAGAAATAAGGTTTAACGATAAGTTTATTTCCAGAAACGCCGATAACTTCCACGAGCATTCCTTCTTTTAAGGTTAATTCTTTTTCTTTCGTAATCACATCCCAAAGAACATCACCGATATAGATTTTGGATGGTTTTAGGAAGGAAAGGTCTTCTTCTAGTTTCGAAACGCGATGAATCATCCCTTCGATATTGCTTTTAGGTGAATTCTTGGCCAAAAACTTCTTAACAAGAGGTCTTAAGGCGAAGAGCAACAAGGCGCTTACAAGAACAAAAACGATAATTTCCACCCAAAAAGGGACGCCAGGAATGAAGCTTAAAATCAAAGCGACAAGCGCCCCGCCCGCAAACCAAAAAGAAACGAGTTCCGTCGTTACCGCTTCAACGACAACCGAAAGAACAAAAAGGCAAAGCCAAATTATCCACATGTAATATTCCATTCGGCGCCCTCCTTCTCAATAAGAATAACATAGAACGACCATCCTTAAGCCACGAAAAAATCCCCCATGGAGGGGGATGAAAGAAAAAAGCCCGGCGGCGCGCT